>ENA-ORLY01003405-ORLY01003405.1-human-gut-metagenome-genome-assembly--contig:-NODE-3405-length-12931-cov-3.046756_pt1 | contig 12931 bp, 10 predicted proteins | sample MGYA00243071_ERZ508832 | MGnify/ENA primary metagenome ERZ508832 (study PRJEB26277, sample SAMN04329777) | human gut metagenome | biome: human-associated habitat | host: Homo sapiens | place: USA...
GTATCCTCATATTCGCACAGATGTATGCGTCCATTATCAAAACAATAGATATCTGCATCTGGTATTCCTAACAAAATTGGCGAATGCGTAACTATAATAAACTGTGCCCCCTCTTTTGCACATCTGTATATTTGCATCAACAATGTAAGCTGTCTCTGCGGTGATAATGCAGCTTCCGGCTCGTCAAAAAGATACAAGCCATTTGGATTCATATTATTCTGCGCTAATGCGAGAAAACTCTCTCCATGTGATTTTTCATGATATTTAGCGGAAGGATGTGTAATATCTGCATATTCTTCTTCCTGCGTTGCAACATTATAAAAACTTTCGGCCCTGAGAAAATATCCATACTATTAGCTCCGGCGTTCAAGGCAAACTATCCTGAAGATTATGAGAGGGTATTGGGAGGATTAAAGAATCTTGGAGTGAACCGTATAATCAGTGTATCTTTCGGTGCAGACATTACAACCTGGGGATATCTTAATTATGTAAAGAAATACAACTTTACCGGTGGAATTTCCCAGCCATGTCCGGCAATTGTGGGATATATTGAACACTACTTACCGGAACTTCTTCCAAAGTTATTCCCGGTACACAGTCCGATGATGTGCAGCGCAATTTATGCAAAACAGGAGATGGAAATTACGGATAAACTGGCATTTATCAGTCCATGTGTTGCAAAATGGTCAGAGATTCATGACCCGGATACAGAAGGCTATGTATCGTATAATGTGACATTTGATCATTTGATGAAATATGTAAGAGAACATAATATATCAGGCACATTTGCCAGTGAGAGAGCAAAAAACAGCGATGGGTCATGCTGTTCGCGCCGTTTACCTATACTCTGGTATGGCAGATGTGGCAAGACTGACAGGAGATGATTCCTTGTATCAGGCATGCGAGACGCTTTGGAATAACATCACTACAAAGCAGATGTATGTGACTGGAGGAATCGGACAGACGCATCATGGTGAGGCATTTACATTTGATTACGATATGCCAAATGATACTATTTATGCTGAGACGTGTGCATCTATTGGTCTTGTTTTCTTTGCCCGCCGTATGCTTGAGATGAATCCAGATTCAAAATACGCAGATGTTATGGAGCTGGCGCTTCACAATGGCGTTTTAAGCGGTATGGCACTTGACGGAAAGAGCTTTTTCTATGTCAATCCGTTATCTGTCAATCCAAGAAGCTGTCACGATGATCCAGGCAAGCAGCATGTAAAACCTGTTCGTCAAAAGTGGTTTGGCTGTGCCTGCTGTCCGCCAAACTTAGCAAGAGTGATCAGTTCTATTGGTTCCTATGCATACACAGAAAATGAAGATACCTTGTGGGTACATTTGTATGCAGGCGGTACTGTTGAAAAAGAGGTAAACGGACAGAAGACGCAGGTTGTTATTACTTCTGGCTTCCCGTGGGACGGAGATGTGACACTCAAGGTAGAGAGTGAACAGCCAGTTACAATGACAGTAGCACTTCGCATTCCAGGCTGGTGCGGTGAAGATTTTGAACTGGAAGGTGCTGTTGGCAAGGAGTGCCGTATGGAAAACGGCTATCTGTATGTCAGTGGTGAGTGGAAAAAAGGGGATTTGTTAAAGCTTCGCTTTGCGATGAAGGTAAAGGTAATGCAGGCAGACAGCAGAGTTCGTCAGGATGAGGGCAAGGTTGCCATCATGAGAGGACCGGTTGTTTACTGCTTAGAGGAAGCTGACAATGGACAGGGATTGCCGCTTGTGCGAGTAAAGCCAGATGCCGTCTTTACTGAAGAAAAGACAGATGAGCTTGGCTTTACGATGATTATGCTGCGTGTAAACGCAAAAACAAAGAAGCCGGTAACAGTAGAAAATGGCTTATATCAAACATGGCAAAAGCCAGTATATGAAGGAAAGGAACTTCGTTTCATCCCTTACTATGCATGGGCAAACCGTGGTGAGGGTGAGATGGAAGTATGGGTAAATCAGCTATGATTAAGGTACAGGTAATTAACAAAGAAGGAACAATTATTGCAGAGGCTGTTGGAACAAAGGAAGTAAACTTACCAGTTTCACGTACATATGAAGAAGGGGATCGCGTTGTATTTTTGGCAGATGAGACTCCGGCATTTTATGTATTTCAGGCAGATGATGCATTAGGCGAGGCACTTGTCTATGTGACAGGCGAGGTTTCTTATGAGATTCCATTTGGAGAAAAGAAGGTGTGCTATTCACCGAAGATTTTCTCAGGTGAGAGTCATTTGGTCACTGCCAGAAAGGCAAGAGAGTGGGAATACGAATCATACCGCAATTTGGCAGTAAATGTGATGGATCAGCACGGAGATACTAATTGCTATCCGCACGCAACAGCAAATGTTGAGACTCGCGGTGAGTCTGTGTTTGCAGCACGCAATGCCATTGACGGTGTAACCTCAAATCATTCTCATGGCTACTGGCCATATGGTTCCTGGGGAATCAACAGAAATCCACAGGCAACAATGCGTGTTGACTTTGGAAGAGAAGTAACAACCGATCGTATCGAAATCTATACACGTGCAGATTTCCCACACGATGCATGGTGGACAAAGGCAACTGTACGTTTCTCAGATGATACTACAATGGTTTGTGATCTTGTTAAGACAGACGAAGGGCAGGAATTTACATTCCCGCCCAAGAAAGTTCGCTGGGTACAGCTTGAGGAACTGATCAAGGCAGATGATCCGTCTCCGTTCCCGGCATTGTCACAGCTAAAGGTATATGGTAAGTAATACGACGTTAATATTTTTTCTTCTTATAGTCTTCTCCAAAACGGCGGATACGCTTACGGCGTCTTTGGTTTGCAGTAAGAGCAGCAGTCAAAAGAAAAACAACAAATAGAATTAATACAATCGCAGCGGCAGCAAACAGTCCGGTCATAAATTTATGATCGCTCTCGATGACTGGCGCTGCGCTTTCGTTTGGTTCATCAAGTGAAGCATTCTGTGTTTCAGATTCAATAGATTCAGAAGTATCATTTTCAAATGAACTGTCCTCAGAGAAGTTCTCCTCGATAGAGTTATCAGTGCTAGACGACTCCTCTTGTGTAGCAGCGCTTGCAGCAGCCTTGCCTGCGGCAATTCCTGCCTCTGTGTTTGGTGAGATGTCAAGAAGCATTCCGGTTACGATTGCACTTGCATCATGCAGATTTTTCTGGACACGGCCAGGAAGCAGTTCATTTAAACGATTCAGATCATCAAATTCTGTATGCATGATCTGACCGCCGGTGGAGGCAAACGCTTCATTTGCTGTCTGGTAGTGGCATGTTAAATGTGTTTCATCATTGCCGCCTGTTCCGTCATCATTGCACCAAAGACTTGCTTCCATATAAAGGTAAGGAATGCCCTCCTTGGCAAAATAGTAGCTGTCACTTCCAAGAAGTCTTGTCGGAGACTGAAACTCAGTAACTTGTTCTGGAAGTGTGTAAAGGTCAAGTCCTAGATCATCTGCAATAAGATTAGCTTCGTCATAGACCCATTCACGAGTAAGCTTTCCGTCCTCATCATATTCACCGCCATAACCATAGAGACGATCACCGCCTGCGATGGAATCAATATTGATGCAGCAAAGCACATCATCAAGCAGGTTATTTGTCATCAGGTAGGTGTAGACAAAGCAGCTTGAACCGGCATATGCACCATATTCTTCTGTGTCAAAGAATACAAACTGCAAAGTACAAGGTGTGTCCATATCATAAAAACGATGGGCAAGCTCAAGAAGAACTGACACTCCAGAGCCATTGTCGTCGACACCGGCAGTTGGCATGCTGTCATAGTGAGCACCGATTATGATTGTCTTGTCAGACTTACCTGGCTTAGTGACAAAATAGTTGGTTCCTGTAAAGTTAAAATGAGTAAAATCATGTGTAGAAACCTCATAGCCATAGCTTTCAAGCTGTGACTGAATCCACAAACCTGCATTAGTGACATTCTCAGAACGATTGTTTTCGTCATTAATTCGCTGTGGGAAATTCTGATAAATAGCTTCCAGATTTGCGTAAGCCTCAACACCATAGAGATCTTCTGTTTCACTTGCAGCAGATTCTGTATCTTGTGATTCAGCGGAGGTCATATCTGTTTGTATGTCAGCGCCAAGGGCAGAGGCTGGAGAAAGAAGAATAGCCGCTGACAGCGTGCAGACAGCTATTTTTTTGAAAAATGTGCGAATGCGCATAATGTAACTCCCTTCCTAATGTGGTATAATAAGTTCGGTATCACATTATAAAAGAATTTAAAGAAAAATTCAACTATTGTTTGACGAAAGGAAAAAGAGAATGAAATTATTAATTGCATCTGACATCCATGGCTCTGCATACTGGTGCAGCAAACTGATGGATGCATATCAAAATGAAAAAGCAGACAGAATGATACTGTTAGGTGATATTTTGTACCATGGACCACGAAATGCACTTCCAAAAGAGTATGATCCGCAGCGAGTGTGTGATCTGTTAAATCAAATCAGCGACCGTATTCTTTGCGTTAGAGGAAATTGTGATGCAGACGTAGATCAGTGGCTCATTCATTTTCCGATTATGGCTGATTACAGCTGGATCATGGAAAAAGATCGCGTGATTTATCTGACACATGGTCATGTGTATGGAAAAGATTTCAGAAAAGACGAAAGCTTTCCGCCGCTTCAAAAGAAAGATGTGGTGCTTTCAGGTCATACACATATTCCGATCACAGAACCGACTGACGGAGGGTTGTTCTTTAACCCGGGTTCCGTTTCAATCCCGAAAAATGGAAGCAAAAATGGTTATATGACGCTTGAGAATGGTTTATTTATCTGGAAGAGCTTTGAAGATGGTGAATACGCAAGATACAAGCTTTGAAGAACATAAGCATTGCAAACTTGCGAATGTCTGATATAATGATTGTAACTATTCAGATTCATGCAAACTTGAGTTATGTAAATAAAATTCTGAATAGTTACTAATAATGTACTGATCAAGAAAGAAAAGAGGAAATTAAAATGAGTGAATGCAGCAGTAAGGGAACATGTGGAAAAAGTTCCTGCGAGGGATGCAGTCAGAATACAGCAAAGGGTCCACAGAGTATGCAGGTAAAGGAAAACGCACACAGCCGTGTAAAGAAGGTAATTGGTGTTGTCAGCGGTAAGGGTGGTGTTGGAAAATCCATGGTGACTTCTTTGCTGGCAGTTGCAATGAACCGCAAAGGTTATAAGATAGCAATTATGGACGCTGATATTACAGGACCATCAATCCCGACAGCATTTGGTTTAAATGATCATGCCGTTGCAAATGATGATGGACTGCTTCCAGAGGTAACAAAAAATGGAATTAAGGTAATGTCCTTAAATCTTTTGCTTGAAGATCAGACAGATCCAGTTGTCTGGAGAGGTCCAATCATTTCAGGAACAGTATCACAGTTTTGGACAGAGGTTTGCTGGGGTGATGTAGATTACATGTTTGTTGATATGCCGCCAGGAACAGGTGATGTTGCACTGACTGTATTCCAGTCCCTGCCGCTAGCCGGAATCGTCATCGTTACATCACCACAGGAGCTTGTATCTATGATCGTAACAAAGGCAGTAAAAATGGCAGAGATGATGAACGTTCCAGTACTTGGAATCGTAGAGAATATGTCATACTTCGTATGTCCGGATTGTGGAAAAAAGCATTTTTTGTTTGGAACAAGCCATATCGAAAAAGTAGCAGCAGAGCACGGCATTTCAGTAATCGACTACCTGCCGTTAGATCCAAAGATGGCAGCATTGTGCGACGAAGGAAAGATGGAAGAAGCCCCAGAAGGACTCCTCGAAAAGATGAGCAGCTCTTTATAAATTAACGAAACCATTGCACCGAAGGGCTTTCACAAACTATCGGGCTGCATACCAGAGACTTTTTTGCAATAACACTTGCAAAGGAGTCTCTTTTTTATTATAATGATGTATACAAAGTACAAGCCGTATACAAAAGAAAAGCATGTACAAGTTTTTAGAAGGGTGATAAAAAATATGGATTTAATGCAGTTAAGAGCAATGGCTAAAATTAATCTTGGTCTGGACGTTGTCAGAAAACGTGAAGACGGATATCACGAGGTTCGCATGATTATGCAGACAATCCGCATGTTTGACAGAGTTACTGTTTATCGTATTCCAGAGCCGGAGATCCGTATATCCAGTAACTTGCATTTTCTTCCTGTGAATGAAAATAATATTGCATATAAGGCAGCGCGCATGATGCTTGAAAGTCAGCCTGTTCGCGGCGGTGTCAGCATCAGCCTTCAAAAGCGTATTCCAGTGGCAGCAGGTATGGCTGGCGGCAGCGCAGATGCAGCAGCTGTATTATATGCGATGAACCGAATCTTTTATATGGGCTATACATTAGAAGAATTGATGGATTTTGGACTTAGATTAGGTGCAGATGTTCCATATTGTTTGATGAGAGGAACAGCACTTGCAGAGGGTATTGGAGAAGAACTTACAAGACTGCCGGCATGTCCGCCGTGCTACGTTGTCATTGCAAAGCCGGCAATTTCCGTTTCCACACGATTTGTCTATGAAAATCTGCGTCTTGATGAGACAACAAGACATCCTGATATTTATGGTTTAGCAGATGCAATATGCCGTCAGGATCTTTATGGCATGCTTCCATATATGGGAAATGTGCTTGAGAGTGTTACGATTCCGGCATATCCGATTATCGGAGAGATCAAGGAGCGCTTTATGGAAAATGGAGCCTTAATATCGCTTATGAGTGGAAGCGGTCCAACCGTATTTGCACTGTTTGATAATTATGAGATGGCACTTCGCGCAAAAGAAGCTCTGCTAGAGTGGGGACAGGTTCCGCTTGTCTATGTCACAGATCTGTACCGTGTTCGCGAGGAGACACCAGTAAATTATTGGTAATGAGAGCCACATTAACAGTAACTACATAAATGGTTACTAAAAGAAAATAAGAGTGAGAAAGAGAGGTCCGTATGGAGGATTTCCAGATAAATGAATACCTCCCCCTTAGGGATGTTGTATTTGAAACACTCCGACAGAAAATACTAAAGGGAGAGTTAAAACCGGGAGAACGTTTGATCGAGGTAGCACTTGCACAGCGTCTTGGTGTAAGTCGTACACCGGTTAGAGAAGCAATTCATAAATTAGAGCAGGAAGGTCTTGTTGTGATGGCACCGCGAAAGGGTGCACAGGTAGCAACAATCTCCGCGCAAAGTGTGAGGGATGTATTAGAGGTTCGAAAGGCAATGGAATGTCTTGCTGTCTGTCTTGCCATTTCCAGAATCACACCGCAGGAGCGTATAGCACTGCGTCAGGCAGAGGAAGCATTTGCTACAGCAAGCAGAGGAAACGATCTTCGCCTGATTGCGCAAAAGGACGAAGAGTTTCATAAAGTCATTTATATGGCGACAAAAAATCCAAAGCTAGATATGCTCTTAAACAATCTAAGAGAGCAGATGTATCGATATCGCTTTGAATATATTAAAGATGCGAATATGCGCGAAGATTTGCGGCGTGAGCACAGAGAGATCACTGATGCCATCATAAAAGGAGAGTGTGAGCGGGCAAAGGCAGCGATAAGTATTCACATCGATAATCAGGAAGAAAATATTTTAAAAAACTTATAATAGCTAGAAGAAAAGTCCGAGCGTAAGCTTGGGCTTTTCTTTTTGGCAGATTTCATCAAACAAGTCAGGACCAAGCAGATCAAAAAGTGTCTGACCAGAAGAATCTGGCACGTCAATAAAAGCTTCATTGGCAAAACAAAGAGGCGGAAAGGCAAGGCACCACCAGTTTGAGCCGCGTCCGCTTCCTATTGTCACAAGAAGTGTGTCGTATATACCGGCTGGAAATTGATAGTTTCCATATGTTTTATAAGGAAAGAGATGGGAACCGAGTGTGCACGAGGCGTAATTTTGTGCGCCATAATTGGACAGCACATAATTGCAGTAAGCATTTAAAAATGGGAGGCTTTCATGCAAAAGTGTGAGTGCCTCTTCTTTTGTCTGTATATCTGAAAGTGCAGGAGAAAGAAGAGTAATCATTTTTTTACTCAATTCATTTTTTTCATACTGGTCAATTGAAGAATCGCTGTCTGCAAGGACGCGAAAGCGTAAAAGTTTATCAGAAAGCAGGGAAGAATCATTTTTTCGATATGGGTGAATCAAAAGAACAAATGTGAAAAGTGTTGCAACGGCTAAAAGAAAAATTGTGAGTTTTTTTCTGTGTGTCATTTTGAAAATCAATACCTCCTTATCATGTTGTATAAAGTATTAACCAAAATATGGAAAAATATACGAAAACCGGGAAAATCATAGTGTTCTGGTCACATTCCTTGACAAGGCTTTCAAAAACCGATATACTAACCGTGTGTGTCGTGTAGTCAGGATTTATAGCAAATCCGCACGGCAAAAAGACGCTGATGGAGACAGTAATCTAAGCATAAAGCAGGACAGCGAACCGCAAAGGATGAGAGGCGGATACTGCGGGCAAAAGATGAACATCACTCCGGAGTTGCCGACTGAAATGATAGACTGTCTGTTAATGACAGAGTGCTAAAGTAAGTCAGGACGTTATTCCAACGTTATCGGAAAGCATATATCATACAGCGATGGTATACGCGCTGTAGCGTATGAGAAAGGAGAAAACTATGTTGTACAATAAGGTTCCTACAGACTTAAAGTTTGTGGAGAGGGAGAAGGAAGTTTCCAAATTCTGGAAAGAGCATCATATCTTCGAAAAGAGTATCGAGGAGAGAGAGGGCTGCCCTGAGTACATGTTTTATGACGGTCCGCCGACAGCAAACGGCAAGCCGCATGTTGGACACGTGGTAACCCGTGCGATCAAGGATATGATCCCTCGTTACAGAACCATGAAAGGATATCAGGTACCGAGAAAGGCCGGTTGGGATACACACGGACTTCCGGTTGAGCTTGAAGTAGAGAAGGAGCTTGGTCTTGATGGAAAAGAGCAGATCGAGCAGTATGGAGTTGAGCCATTTATCGAGCGCTGTAAGGCAAATGTCTGGAAATATAAGGGTATGTGGGAAGAATTTTCCGAGACCGTTGGTTTCTGGGCTGATATGGAAAATCCATATGTAACTTATTACGATGATTTCATTGAGTCTGAATGGTGGGCATTAAAGACAATCTGGGACAAAGGACTGCTCTACAAGGGCTTTAAGATCGTTCCGTACTGCCCAAGATGTGGAACTCCGCTTTCAAGCCATGAGGTTGCACAGGGCTATAAGGATGTCAAAGAGCGTTCTGCAATTGTACGTTTCAAGGTAAAGGGTGAGGACGCATACTTCTTAGCATGGACAACTACACCATGGACACTGCCGTCAAACGTTGCACTTTGTGTAAATCCAGAGGATACCTACTGCAAGGTAAAGGCAGCAGATGGCTATACCTATTACATGGCAGAGGCACTTCTTGAGAACGTACTTGGTCGTCTTAAGACAGAGGATGCGCCGGCATATGAGATTCTTGAGACTTATAAAGGAAAGGATCTTGAGTACAAGGAGTACGAGCCACTGTTTAAGTGTTCTGGAGATGTTGCTGCAAAGCAGAATAAGAAGGGCTTCTTTGTGACATGTGACAGCTATGTTACTATGAGTGATGGTACTGGTATTGTTCACATTGCACCTGCATTTGGTGAAGACGATGCAAAGGTCGGCAGAAAGTATGATCTTCCGTTCGTACAGTTAGTAGACAGCAAGGGTGAGATGACTAAAGAGACTCCGTATGCAGGACTTTTTGTCAAGAAGGCAGACCCGGAAGTATTAAAGGATCTGGAAGCAGAAGGCAAGCTCTTTGCAGCACCGAAGTTTGAGCACAGCTATCCTCATTGCTGGAGATGTAATACTCCGCTTATCTACTATGCAAGAGAGTCTTGGTTCATCAAAATGACAGCTGTAAAGGATCATCTGATTGCAAACAACAACACCATCAACTGGATTCCGGAGAGCATCGGTAAGGGTCGTTTTGGCGATTGGCTGACAAACGTTCAGGACTGGGGACTTAGCCGTAACCGTTATTGGGGAACACCACTGAATATCTGGCAGTGTTCATGCGGTCATATGCATGCTATCGGAAGTAAGGAAGAATTAAAGAAGATGTCACCAGACTGTCCGGATAATATTGAGCTTCATCGCCCATTCATCGATCAGGTTCATGTTACCTGCCCGAAGTGTGGAAAGCCGATGACAAGAGTACCAGAAGTAATCGACTGCTGGTTTGACTCAGGATCTATGCCATTTGCACAGTATCACTATCCATTTGAGAATAAGGAAGTCTTCGAGAAGAATTTCCCGGCTGACTTTATCAGTGAGGCAGTAGACCAGACAAGAGGATGGTTCTATTCCCTGCTTGCAATCTCAACTCTTTTATTTGACAAAGCACCTTATAAGAACGTTATCGTTCTTGGCCATATTCAGGATAAAGACGGTCAGAAGATGAGTAAGTCCAAGGGCAACGCCGTTGACCCAATGGATGCACTGCGCCAGCACGGAGCAGATGCAATCCGCTGGTATTTCTACTCCAATTCCGCACCGTGGCTTCCGAACCGTTTCCACGATGATGCAGTAAAGGAAGGCCGCAGTAAGTTCATGGGTACTCTGTGGAACACCTACGCTTTCTACGTACTGTATGCAAACATCGACAACTTCAATCCGATGGAGCACACATTAGATTATGAGAAGCTTTCCGTTATGGATAAGTGGATTTTGTCTAAGTTAAACTCTACGATTCAGACATGCGACAGCAGCCTGGAAAACTACAAGATTCCAGAGACTGCAAAGGCACTTCAGGAATTTGTTGATGATTTGAGTAACTGGTATGTACGCCGCAGCCGTGAGCGCTACTGGGCAAAGGGAATGGAGCAGGATAAGGTGAATGCCTATATGACGCTGTATACCTGTCTGACTGAAATTGCAAAGGCAGCAGCGCCGATGATTCCGTTTATGACCGAAGACATTTACCAGAATCTGGTTCGCAGTCTGGATAAAGAGGCACCGGAGAGCATCCATCTGTGTGATTATCCAAAGGCAAATGAGGCACATGTAGACAAGGAACTTGAAGCAGACATGGATCTTGTTTTAAAGGTTGTTGTTCTTGGCCGCGCATGCCGAAACAGTGGAAACATGAAGAACCGTCAGCCGCTTGCAAACATGTTTGTAAAGGCACCATTTACATTAAACGAGTTCTTTAAGGATATCATTGCAGACGAGTTAAATATTAAGGCAGTTACATTTACAGACGATGTACGTTCCTTTACTACCTACACCTTTAAGCCGCAGCTTCGTACAGTAGGTCCGAAGTACGGAAAGCTTCTTGGAAAGATCCGTACCGCCCTTTCTTCTGTAGACGGCAATGCCACTATGGATGAGTTAAAGGCAAATGGTTCTGTCACCTTTGATTTTGATGGCGAGAAGGTTGTTCTTACTGAGGAAGACCTTTTGATCGATATGACGCAGAAGGAAGGCTATGTAACAGAGAGCAATCAGGATGTTACAGTAGTATTAGACTGCAACTTAACACCAGAGCTGCTTGAAGAAGGCTTTGTAAGAGAGATCATCAGTAAGATCCAGACGATGCGTAAGGAAGCAGGATTCGAGGTAACGGATCACATCACAGTCGGCTACAAGGACAATGCAAAGATTGAGTCCATCTTCAGCAAGTATGCAGATGAGATTTGTGCAGATGTACTTGCAGATAAGCTGACAGACAGTGAGATCAGCGGCTACACCAAGGAGTGGAGCATCAACGGCGAGACTGTTGTACTCACTGTCAGCAAGGAATAAACCTAAGGAGGATGAAATGAAAACAACGATTGATAAGGCTGAGCTGAAAAAGCAGATCATCTACAACGTAAAGACCCTGTACAGAAAAACCATCGATGAGGCAACTCCGCAGCAGGTTTTTCAGGCAGTATCCTATGCACTGAAGGATGATATCATTGATCAGTGGATTGCAACTCACAAGGAGATTGAGCGCACTGATGCAAAGACGCTGTATTATCTTTCAATGGAGTTTCTGATGGGCCGTGCTCTTGGAAACAACATTTTAAATTTATGTGCACAGAATGAGGTAAAAGAGGTTCTTGAAGAACTCGGTTTTGATCTGAATACTATCGAGGATCAGGAGCCGGATCCGGCACTTGGAAACGGTGGTCTTGGACGTCTGGCAGCATGCTTCTTAGATTCTCTTGCAACACTTGGCTATCCGGCATATGGATGTGGAATCCGTTACAAGTATGGTATGTTTGCACAAAAGATCGAGGACGGTTATCAGAGAGAAGTTCCGGATGACTGGTTAAGAGATGGTTATCCATTTGAAATTCGCCGTGCTGAGTATGCTTGTGAGGTTAAGTTTGGCGGCTACGTAACAGTAACAAAGGACGAGACAGGAAGAGAGCATTTTGGACAGGCAGGATATCAGTCTGTTCGTGCCGTACCGTATGATCTGCCAGTTGTAGGCTATGGAAACAACGTTGTAAATACACTTCGTATTTGGGATGCAGAGCCAATCAATACCTTCAACCTGGATTCTTTTGATAAGGGTGATTATCAGAAGGCAGTTGAGCAGGAGAATCTGGCAAAGAACATCGTAGAGGTTCTTTACCCGAACGATAACCACTATGCAGGAAAGGAACTGAGACTGAAACAGCAGTATTTCTTCGTATCTGCCAGTCTTCAGGCTGCGCTTGAAAAATATAAAAAGAACCATGATGATATCCATAAACTGCCGGAGAAGATGACGATTCAGATGAATGATACACATCCGACGGTAGCAGTTGCCGAGCTTATGAGACTTCTTCTTGATGAGGAAGGACTTGGCTGGGATGAGGCATGGGAGATCACAACAAAGACCTGTGCTTACACGAACCACACCATCATGGCAGAGGCTCTGGAAAAATGGCCAATCGAGCTGTTCTCCAGACTGCTTCC
>ENA-ORLY01003408-ORLY01003408.1-human-gut-metagenome-genome-assembly--contig:-NODE-3408-length-12920-cov-9.171377_pt1 | contig 12920 bp, 10 predicted proteins | sample MGYA00243071_ERZ508832 | MGnify/ENA primary metagenome ERZ508832 (study PRJEB26277, sample SAMN04329777) | human gut metagenome | biome: human-associated habitat | host: Homo sapiens | place: USA...
CCTGACTGTTGCGTTGGCCGCCGTTCTGCACGGCTCTCACTCCTACCGTTCTGCCAAACAGCTTCGGCGTTCCGCCTGATCTGTCTTTTCCATACCTTTTTCAGGCGCGGGGTCTACCGCGCTATGGTTTTTGCGCCCTTGAGACGCCCTAAGCTCTTTTGATTCCCATTTGTCTTGTTTGTGGGCTGCTCCTTCTGCCTGTTTTGCTCATCTCTTGATATCAAAATAATATCACAACAATATGAGATGTCAAGAGGAAAATGCAAAAAAACGACCGGTGATTGCACCGGTCGGTGAAAAATCAATTATGTGGCAATGACAAACTGGAATCTATCTGGGTTTTCCATCATCATTAAAATGTTTTTTCAAAGCTTTTTCTGTCGAGTAAATTGATAGAATCATAATAAAACATTGGATTGTTACAAGAATTATCCCTGCAAATCCAATCGTATTCTTATCACTATGGTATAACGGAATATGTATCAAGGCAGATGGTATAACCATTACCCATCCTATTTTCCACCAAAGTTTTCCACAATAGTCATGAGCAAATTTCCATGTATCCATATTTTTCATTGAACGAGTTGTTCTGTATCCTAACATGCTGTTTATATGTTTTGGGCAATGCTTCCACATCATTCTTCCTGCAATGACCATAACAATGGGAATGATCAAATCGCATAGTAACATAAACCACCAAAAGCACATAACATTCACATCCAAAAGTAGAATTTGATAGAATTATTATGCCACAGCCCGTCAGAAAGCGCAAGCACAGCCGCGGTGGTTCGAGCCACCGCGGCTGTTTGGATGATCTGCTTTATGCGTAGTGGTATTTTTTCCGTCCGAGGAGGAAAAGCGTTTCTGTGACGATCAGTGTGAGCGCTTCGGCCACGGTGATGGCGAGCCAGATGCCGTTGATGCCGAGAAGTTTTGGCAAAAGAAGCACCGCGACGACCTGAAGGACGAGCGTGCGCAGGAACGAAATGAGCGCGCTGGCTGTGCCATTGTTGAGCCCCGTGAAAAACGCCGAACCGAAGATATTGAAACCGCAGACGAGGAATGAGAGCGCGTAGATGCGCAGCGCGTTGACCGTCATGTCGCACAGCTCCGCGTCGTAGCCGACGAAAAGATGTGCGATGGGGTTTGCCAGCAGGATGGACGAGGCCGTCATCGCAAGGCTCGTGATGAGCGTGACGGTCAGGCTCTTTTTGAGGAGGCTCTTGAGCTCGGCGTGATTCTGCGCGCCGTAGTGATAGCCGACGACGGGCGTGACGGCGATGGAATAGCCAAAGAAAAACGCCATGAAGATAAAGCTCACGTACATCAGAACGCCGTAGGCATTCACGCCGTTTTCCCTGGCAATCGCCATGAGCTGCACATTATAGAGCACGCCGACGAGCGAGGTCGAAAGGTTGCTGACCATCTCGCTCGAGCCGTTGTAGCAGGCCTTGCCGAGGGCGCGGAAGTCAAAGCGCGGACGCGTGAGTCGCAGCGGTGAGTCGTTCGGACGGAGGAAGTAGACGAGCGGGATGAGCGCGCCGACGATCTGCGAAAACACCGTGGCGAGCGCCGCGCCGAGAAGGCCGAACGGGAACACGTAGACGAGCAGAAAATCGAGTACCATGTTCGTCAGCCCCGCGAACACCGTCACGCGCAGGCCAAAGTGCGGCTTTTCTGCCGTCGCCAAAAAGCTCTGGAAGCTGTTTTGCAGCATGAAAAAAGGAAGAGATGCGAGCAGCACGCACCCATAGAGCACGCAGTCATCGATCGTCAGATCCGTCGCGCCGACGGCGAACGAGATGGGGCGCAGGAAAACGATGCACACGCCGCTTAAAATCGCGCCGCCGGCGGCAAGCACGATGACGAGCATGGAGAAGATCTCGTTCGCTTCCCTGGGCTTGCCCTCGCCGAGCGTTTTGGCGATGAGCGCGCTGCCGCCCGTGCCGATCATAAAGCCGACGGCGGCGAGCGCCATGATGACGGGAAAGATGAGGTTCAGCGCGGCAAACGAATTTTTGCCGACGAAGTTCGAGACGAAAAAGCCGTCGACAATGCTGTAAATAGAGGTGATGATCATCATCAAAATGCTGGGCGCGACAAAGCGCAGCAGCTTTTGATACGTAAAATGATCGGAAAGGGAGACGGTCATAAAAGACCTCCTTGCTTGAAGTCAGGAGAGGCCGCCGTTGTCGCTGCGCGAGAGGAGCGCCTCGTAATCGCGGATGCAGATGACGACGTCGGGCTGATAGGCGGCGATATAGTCGCTGATGCTCTGCGTCTTATAGTGCCGCAGGTCGACAGAGCGCATCTCGTCGAAGCTGTAATAGGCGAGGCTCTCCACGGCGTTGGTGAAGCTGTCGCCGAAGATGAGGGCGGTGGGGAGCGAGGAGCGGTCCGTGCGGATGCACGTCTCGGCGATGTCGCCGCCCATGTAGAGACCGTAGGTCAGGGCTTCATCCTCGGTGGCGGGAAGGGCGTAGACTGCGGAGGCCACCTCCTGCCAGTTGTCAAGGCGGGTGAAGGGGATATCCTCGCGGAAGGCGGCGGTGAGCAGCTTTTCATCATCGCCGCGCAGCCCCAGAAGCTTGCGCGTGCGTGAGCCCATATAGGGGTTAGGCAGCGCGGAAAACGTCACATCCGTGCCCTCTTCGGGGAAGGAGAGCGCGAGGCCATAGTCGCCGTTTATCTTCTGCACGGCGGCACGGTAGGTCTCATACGCGCCAAGAAGACCGTAGTGGTTGTCCACCCGCGAGCTGAACTCGGGCGGATGGCCGAGCGAGTCGAAGACGGGGCCCATGTCGAGGAAGCACACGCCCTGCGCGTTCATCTCCTCCGTCAGTGCGGAGAGCTCAAGGTCGGTATAGTGCGAGCGGTTCGTGAGATAGGCGGGGTAGCTGTCCTCATAGTAGACATACTGGCACGGAACGGCGACATAGCAGTAATGCCCGCCGTAGGATTCGACCTGCTTTTGCAGCGCGGCGTTGTCCTCCGCGACGAGCTTTGCCTGCGCGCGGATGTCGTCATCGCTCATGGCGGGATCGTAAAGCTGCGGCAGCAGGACATCGTCCGTGACGACAGTCTCGTTGACCACGGGACGGCGGAAAACGTTCAGATCGGCCCATGTGACGGCCTTGAGCGCGGGAGTTCGCCAGGCGGCGTAGTCGCAGAACAGGGTCTCGAGGTCGTCGAAGACCTGACCGCTGAGGACCGATTCCGCCGTGATCTCGGGAAAGGCGGAGAGGTTGCGGTTTTCGTAGTAGGAGTAGCGGTTTTTCGGCAGCAGGATGGTCGCAGCCATCAGGACGAGCAGTACGCCGGAAAAGAGCAAGGCCATCGCCCATTCACAGATACGTTTCATGCGCAGACACCTCCTTTTTCAGAAGCGGAAATAGATAAAAGGATTGAACGAGCCCGTGACGAGCCTGCAGTAGGAAAGCGCGAGCAGTGCGAGGGAGGCGAGCTTCGGCCCCACGATGAGGATGCCGCGGGAGAGCTTGCTGTTACGCTTTTCAAGCGCCGTTTCGAGCAGGTTTTTGACCGGCAGGGCAGCAATGCAGCAGAGCAGCAGCTCCGGCCAGAATTCAAGCGCGTAGTACACGGCGCGGCTGTCGCAGAGGGCGGGGGCGCGGCCGAACATCGCGGCCATGTAGCGCAGCGCCGATATCGTCCGCGCGGAAGAGCACCCAGCTCAAAATGACGAGCAGCATGGCGTAGACATGCTGCAAAAGAGACGGAAGGCGCGAGAGCGCCTTACCCCAGAGAAACTTTTCGCCGATGAGCAGCACAAAGAACCACAGGCCCCACGCGATGAACGTCCAGTTGGCCCCGTGCCAGAGGCCCGTGAGCGCCCAGACGAGAAAGAGGTTCAGAATATTGCGCGCGCGGGAGCAGCGGTTGCCGCCGAGGGGAATGTAGACATAGTCGCGGAACCACGTGGAGAGCGAGATGTGCCAGCGCCGCCAGAACTCGGTGACGCTGCGGGAGACATAGGGATAGTTGAAGTTTTCAAGAAAGTGGAAGCCGAACATCCGGCCAAGGCCGATGGCCATGTCGGAATAGGCGGAAAAGTCGAAATAAATCTGAAACGTGTAGGCGACGGCGCCGAGCCACGCAAGGGCCACCGAGGGGGAGACGGCGGAAAAGGCGGCGTCGGCGATCTGCGCGACAGCGTTGGCGAGCAGCATCTTCTTAGCAAGGCCGAAGAGAAAGCGCACCGCGCCCGCGGAGAATTCGGAAACGGACTCGTGCCGCTCGTCGATCTCGTCTGCGACCGTGGTGTAGCGCACGATGGGACCGGCGACGAGCTGGGGGAAAAACGAGATATAGAGTGCGAGCTTGAGCGGATTTTTCTGCACGGCGGCAGCATCGCGGAAAACGTCGATCACATAGCTGAGACCCTGGAAGGTAAAAAATGAGATGCCGATGGGCAGCGTGACCTGCGGCACGGGGATAAAGGGCATCAGGGCGTGGAGCATCTCGCCGAAAAAGCCCGCGTACTTGAACCAGCCGAGAAGCCCAAGCCCCAGCACGGCTGCGAGCGTCACGCCTGCCTTCCGGACGGCGGGGCGGTGCTTTGGCCCCGCGAGGAGCCCGCAGCAGTAGTTGATGACGATGGAGAGCAGCATGAGCAGCAAAAACTTCGGCCCGCCGCAGGCGTAGAAGGCGAGGCTGAACGCGAGCAGGATGAAATTCCGTGCCCCGCGGTACCGGCGCGGCACCATAAAATAAAGAACGAGCAGGCAGGGAAGAAAGAAAACAAGAAAGCTGACACTGCTGAAGACCATCGCAAACGAGCTCCTGTCGAATAGATTTTGTGTGCAAAGTTTCCTCAATATAGCACTTTTTTTCAAAAATTGCAAGAGCACCGCATTTTGCGCCGATTTGGACGTTTTTGGGGAAATGTCACTTGACAAAACGCACAAACATGATAGAATACGATTCGGCGAAAGCCACAAGTGAATACTTCATCGAGAGTGGTTGAGGGATCGGCCCTATGACACCACGACAACCTGCCCGAAGAGGCAAGGTGCCAAATCCGACGAACGAATCGAAAGATGAGGAAGAGCAGAAAGCGCGATACTCTGTCGGTTCGACAGAGTATTTTTTGTTTTTCCCAACAACGAGAAAGGAAGAAAAATAACCATGGCAAAACGTTTATTCACCTCCGAATCCGTCACCGAGGGGCATCCCGACAAGATCTGCGACCAGATCTCCGACGCGGTGCTCGACGCAATCCTTGAAAAAGACCCCAACGGCCGCGTGGCCTGCGAGACGACCGTCTCCACCGGCCTTGTCCACATCATGGGCGAGATCACCACGAGCTGCTATGTCGACATCCCGAAGATCGCGCGCGACGTCATCCGCGACATCGGCTACGACCGCGCGAAGTACGGCTTTGACTGTGACACCTGCGGCGTTATCACGAACATCGACGAGCAGAGCGGCGATATCGCGATGGGCGTCGACAACTCCTTTGAAAATAAGGAAAGCGGCGCGAGCGAGCTCGACAACGGCGCGGGCGACCAGGGCATGATGTTCGGCTACGCCTGCACCGAGACCCCTGAGCTCATGCCGCTCGCAATTTCTCTTTCCCACAAGATGGCAAAGAAGCTGACCGACGTGCGCAAGCAGGGCCTTGTCGACTATCTCCGCCCCGATGGCAAGACGCAGGTGACGGTCGAGTACGACGAGAGCGGTAAGCCCGTCCGCGTCGACACGGTCGTCCTCTCCACCCAGCACGCGCCGGAGGCGACGCTTGAGCAGATCCGCAAGGACATGATCGAGCTTGTCATCAAGCCGACCGTTCCCGCGGAGCTGATGGACGAGAACACCAGGATTTATGTCAACCCGACCGGCCGCTTCGTCATCGGCGGCCCGCAGGGCGACAGCGGCCTGACCGGCCGCAAGATCATCGTCGACACCTACGGCGGCAGCGCCCCGCACGGCGGCGGCGCATTCTCCGGCAAGGACCCGACGAAGGTCGACCGCAGTGCCGCTTACGCCGCGCGCTATGTCGCTAAGAATATTGTGGCCGCGGGCCTTGCCGACAAGTGCCAGGTCCAGCTTGCCTACGCCATCGGTGTTGCCCACCCCGTGAGCGTGCTCGTTGAGACGTTCGGCACCGGCAAGGTCGATGACGGCAAGCTCGAAGAGGCTGTGGAGAAGGTCTTCGATCTGCGCCCGACCGCCATCATCCGCGACCTCGACCTGCGCCGTCCCATCTACCGCCAGCTTGCCGCTTACGGTCACATGGGCCGCGAGGACCTCGGTGTGACGTGGGAAAAGACCGACCGCGTTGACGCCCTGCTCGCTGCACTCAAGTAAAAATAGTCGAAGATGTGGCAAAGGCCGCCGACGATTCAGTCGGCGGCCTTTCTAACAAAGAACCGAGCCGGTCTGCGAAAGCAGACCGGCTCGGTTCCTTTGTGTGTATGGGAAGGTAACATGAAAGCAATTTAGTCGTGGTGCTCCTCGTCCCAGAGCTTTTCGGCCTCGGGGCGCCAGCATGCGGCGTAGGACTCGCACTTGTTGCACAGGTGCTCCACGCTCTCGGGCGCTTCCAGGTCGGTCGAATGCGCGCCGCTGCGCGCGACCATCTGGGGCAGATATTCGGGATTTTCCAGCATCGGGCAGGGGCGCAGGTGGTTGTTGTTGAACGGCTGGCCCTTGCGGTACTCCTTAAAAAGCGGCTGCTGGAGACATTCGAGGAAGTTCTTCTCGCGGATGTTCGCACCCGAGTAATGGATGAACACGCAGGGCTCGACGTCGCCCGCGGCGTTGATGTGGCAGTAGAGCTTGCCGCCGGCGATGCAGCCGCCTGTGAACTCGCCGTCATTCTGGAAGTCGATGGCGAAGATTTCCTTGCCGCCGGTGAGACCGCGGATCTCACGCACGCGGTCTTTCATATAGGCGCGCTGCTCGGGATTAAGCAGCAGGTCGGTCGTCGCGCCCATGCCGACGGGCATGTAGTGGAAGTACCAGGCGAAGAAGCAGCCCTTGGAGATGAGCAGGTCGAGGAACTCGTCACTCGTGACGACCTTGTAGTTCTTGCTCGTGTAGCAGATGGACACGCCGAACGGGATGTGGTTTTTGTGCATGAGGTCCATCGCGGCGAGCGCCTTTTCAAAATGTCCCGCGCCGCGGCGGCCGTCGTTGGCGTCCTCAAAGCCCTCGATGCTGACCGAGACGATGAAGTTGCCCACGCGCTTGAGCTCGTCGCAGAAGGCCTGGTCGATGAGCGTGCCGTTCGTGAAGGCGTGGAAAGCGATGTCGCGGTGCTTTTCGCACAGGCGGAAGATGTCCGCCTTGCGCATGAGCGGTTCGCCGCCGGTGAAGAGGCAGGCGTGGGTGCCGAGCTCTGCGCCCTCGGTCAGCACGCGGTCCATCTCCTCAAAGGTGAGGTTCTGCTTGTGGCCGTACTCCGCCGCCCAGCAGCCCGCGCAGCGCATATTGCAGGCGCTCGTCGGGTCCATGAGGACGATCCAGGGGATGTTGCAATCATACTTTTCAGAGTTTGCCCGCGCCTGCTGGAAGCCGCGGAAGCCGCCCTCATAGGCAGCGGCCGTCAGGAAGGTCCTGAGAAGGTAGGGGTCGCACTCGCGCAGCAGGCGCTCGGCGTAGTGTGCCCATTTGCTGTCGGGGTCGTTTGCGATCTGGTGCAGCATCTCGAAGGTCTCCGGCGTCCAGACGCTGGAGTGGATCTTTTGGACCATGTTGACAAAGTCGTTTGCGACGGTGCAGACGTCCTTCGTCTGGCTTTTTCTGATGAGCGAGTCGAGCATGGTCTCAAAGGCCTTGCGCTCTGCTGCATGGGCGATTTTCTCTGCTGCGTTCATAGTATCACGATTCCTTTCCCTGCCCGCGGTGCGGGCATCCTAAAAATTCAGGAGGAAAGGGCGCGATCCTTTCCCTCCGTTGCCTGTGCTGCGATTTTCTGGAGCTTTTCCATGCGCGCATCGAGCTGTGCGCTGATCTCGGCGCACTCATAGAGCTCGCGCTCCACATATTCCATTTCGGGGAGATTTTTCTTGTAGCGGATCTTATGCTCAAGACTGGCCCACCAATCCATCGAGATCGTGCGGAACTGCACCTCGACCTTCATGAGCCGCTTCTGGTCATGCAGGAAGATGGGCGTTTCGACGATGAGATGGAGGCTGCGGTAGCCGTTGGGCTTAGGGTTTGCGATGTAGTCCTTGCGCTCTAAGAGTGTGATGTCGTCCTGGCGCAAAAATGCCTCGGAGAGCTTGTAGATGTCGGCAGGGTGCGAGCAGATCACGCGAACGCCGGCGATGTCGTTCAAATTCTTTTCGATGCTCTCCACCGTGAGCGGATAGCCGCGGCGGCTGAGCTTTTCCATGATGCTCTCGGGGGACTTGAGGCGGGTCTTGATCGTCTCGATGGGGTTGCGGTCGTATTGCAGCGAGAGCTCTTCGTTGAGCACGTTGAACTTCGTCTCGACCTCCATGATCGCGCAGCGGTAATAGCTCATCAGCTCACGGTAGGGCTGGAAGTATTTCTGGACCCACTGCTGTACCTCACCGTGGGAAAAACGGGAGAGCAGCACCTGTTCAAGATAAGTGCGATCGACAAGCGGACGGATCGGCACTGTCATCAGCTCCTTTGTACTTAGCATTTCTTGTCCCGCACGGAAAAATGCGGGCTTGCAGGAAAAGCATAGCAAAGAAGCGCCGCGCTTTCAATGGGCAGGGTGTAAACTTTTTTGTTCACGGCGCGAGAAGGAGACGCTCTCCTCGTTAACACCAACTTAACAAAGGAAACTGCCGAAAACTATGGACAAAAGGAGCTGCATATCAGATTTTCAGACAGTGGCACACAAATGTCACAGAAGACAAAATATAAGAAAACGTCCTTTCCCGGTGGAAAGGACGTTCAAATAGACGATATTTAGAAGAAAAATACGCTTACGCGCCGATCACATGCGCCGTCATCATCTGCCAGAGGATGGAGAGCTGCTGTGTGGAGATGAGCACATAGGCCAGAATGAAGACGAACCAGAGCTTCTGCATGTTCTCCTCTTTTTTGCAGAGGAAATAGCAGTAGGAAAAATACGCCACGGCGTCCACGATCAAAACCGTGAGGAACATGACGAGAAAGCCCTGCTCGCTCTGCTCGGCGGTGCCGGTGTAGAGCGAGAGGAGGGAGTAATATAAAAACGTGGCGGTGAACGGCCACTTGAGCTTGCGCCAGTCGTGGATGCGGTCTTTCTTATTCATGGAAGCGCTCCTTTTTTGCGTTTTCCACAGTATACCCTGCGGCACGGCAGATTGCAAGGGGAAATGACCTTGCCAAGCGGGCGTGGGGTGTGGTAGACTGCAAAAAAGAGGTGATATACATGCTGGATACGTTGATCTGCGGCGCGAAGATCGTCGACGGCACAGGAAAAGCGGCGTTCACGGCGGACGTCGGCATTTTGGACGGCATGATCGAAGAGGTTGGAAATTTGTCAAACGCGCAGGCGTTCGAGACCATCGAGGCCGCGGGCCGCGTCCTGACGCCGGGCTTTATCGACATGCACCGCCACGCCGACGCGGCACTGTTTCGCGAAGGCTTTGGCGAGGCGGAGCTCTGCCAGGGCCTCACGACGCTTGTGAACGGCAACTGCGGCATGTCGCTCGCGCCGCTCTCGGGCGCGCACGCGGACGAGTGCGCGAAATACCTCGCGCCCATCACGGGGAACATCCCGCCGGAGCTGCGCTTTGCGTCCATTGACAGCTATTTCAAGGCGGCGCAGGGGCGGGGACTGCCGCTCTCGTGCGCGGAACTCATCGGCATGGGCACGCTGCGCACGCTTGCCGCGGGCTTCACGACGGGAGATTTGTCACCGCTCGAGCTGCGCGATCTGCACTATCACATGGAAGCGGCGCTGGCCGACGGCGCGTGCGGCGTGTCGCTCGGCCTTGGCTACGCGCCGGAGATCTTTTACTCGACCGATGGGCTCATCCGCGCGCTCGCGCCGCTGCACCGGAGCGGCGTGCCCATCTGTGTCCACATGAGGCAGGAGGGCGACGGCGTGGTCGATGCGCTGCGCGAAATGCTCGAGGTCGCCCGCGCGCTGCAAACGCCGCTGGAGGTCAGTCATCTCAAGGCCATCGGAGGGCGCAACGCGCGAAAGGCCGTGCCGGAAATGCTCTCGCTCATTGAAAAGGCGCGGGAGGACGGGCTTGACGTCATGTGCGACGTGTACCCCTACACTGCGGGCTCGACACAGCTTATCCACGTGCTGCCGCCGGAATTCCAGGAGGGCGGCACGGAGGCGCTGACCAAGCGCCTGCTCGACGATGCTGCGCGAAAGGAAATGCGCGCGCGGATGGAGGCGGGCAGCGACTTTGAGAACATCACGCTGCTCGTCGGCTTTGACAAAGTGATCGCCATCGGGCTTCAGATGGACGAATACCGCCGATTTGAGGGAAAGAGCATCGCCGAGATCGCGCGGACGCTTCAAAAAGACCCATTCGATACGCTCTTTGACCTGCTGGCGGCGGAACAGTGCAATACGGGGATGATCGACTACATTTCAGACGAGGAGGATGTGCGGGACATCCTGCGCACGCCGTTCTCGGGCGTCATTTCGGATGCGACGTACCCCAGCGGCGGGCGTGTCCACCCGCGCGTGTACGGCACATTCGCGCGGCTCATTGAAAAATACGTCGTGCAGGAGCGCGTGCTCACGCTCGAGCAGGCTGTGCACAAGGTGACGGGGCATGCGGCGGGCCGCTTCGGCTTTGAGAAAAAGGGCGTCATCGCGGCGGGCATGGACGCGGACCTTTTGCTCTTCTCGCCCGAAAATATCCATGAGCAGGGCACGTACGCGCGGCCCAACCTGCCTGCGACAGGCTTTGACGAGGTATTCGTGCTCGGCGAGCGCGTGATCGAAAACGGCGTGTACCGCGGCGGCAGCAGCGGCGAGATGCTGGGAGCGCGGATGGGATACTGAAATCTTAAAGAAATTTTCAGGTGTATTTTCGCCGCCGTATGATATGCTGGCAGGGACAACAAATTTGCGGAGGCTGGATCAAGTGGAGCACTTTTGGGATACGGTGGATACGATCGGCGAGGGCTTTGGCTTTTCGCTCTTCGGTGCGCGGCATCTGGTGACGCTTGCGCTGTATATCGGCTTTGCCGCGCTGAGCTGCAAGCTCTACAAGGCGGCGGACGAGAAGAAGCGGGCGCAGCTGCGGGGGCTCTTTGCCGTTCTCCTGCTCGCGGACGAGGCGTTCAAACAGATCGGTTTGCAGATCGGCGGGAATTTCAACTGGGACTATCTGCCGCTGTACCTGTGCTCGATCAACATTTTCCTTATCGCGCTGCACGCATGGAAGCCGAGCAGGCTGCTCGACAATTTCCTCTATTTTATCTGTATCCCCGCGGCGACGGCGGCACTGCTGTTCCCGACGTGGACGTCGCTTCCGGCGGCGAACTTCATGTTCTGGCATTCGACAAGCGTGCACATTCTGCTTGCGGCCTATCCCATCATGCTGTTTTCGGGCGGTGATATCCGACCGAGCGTCAGGTACATGGGCAAGTGCTTCTTGCTGCTGCTGGCGATGGCGGTGCCGATTTATTGCGTCAACCTGCTGCTCGATACGAATTTCATGTTTCTGATGTACGCGCCGGACGGCAATCCGCTCGCGTGGTTCCGCGACCATGTCGGCTACCACTGGATCGGCTTCCCCGTGCTGCTCGTGGCGGTGTTCGCGCTGATGGACGTGCCAATCATGCTCAAAAAGCGGAAAGAGGATAAATTGCTCAGCGCGGTAAAATAAAAAAGCGGTTCTCCCTAAGCCGGGCGTTCGTAAAACAGCTTTCGAAAGATGACACGGCAGCCGCCTGCCAGGATCGGTTACGAGTACCCGAATAAGCCAGGGAAACTTCAAGTCCCATGTTTGCACCGTCAAGGTGTCGCGCATGGTGCTTTTTGCAGATCGGGGTTCTGTACGCAGTAAAACGGTCAGGTTCTCGTATATAAGAATGTTCTTTCGTTGAGAAATATGGTATACTCGGCTCAACAAATCGGAATTTATTGTGCTTCCCCTTGAAAAACCTTGTAATATCAGGCGTTTCCGCCTATCAAATCCTCAAACCGCATGTACTTTCCCTTGTTTTTTCCCTTACGGGCTGAAACAAGGGGAAGATTTTTACTCCCCGTTGACCACCTTATCCAGCAGTCGGGCGGAGTTGCGTTTCGCTTCCCTCGTAGAGTGGGCGTAGATGTTCATCGTGGTACTGACGTCCGAGTGCCCCAGCAGTTCCTGCACATCCTTGGGAGCCGCCCCATTGGACAGGAGGTTGCTCGTGAAGGTGTGACGAAGCATATGGAAATGGAAGTCCGCCAAACCCTCTACCTTCTCCTTTGCCTTGCGGCACATGATGCTCACCGTACTCGGTGTCTCTATCGCTCCATCAGGCCGGAGACAGACGAAGGAAATCTCCTTGTACCCCTCCGGCGCTTCCTCCGTCCTCGGCAGGGTATAGACCTCATAATAGATGCGGTCTTTCTCCCTGACCTCGGCGTAGTAGTTGAGGCGGTAGAACTCACCATAGCGCAGACGGTTCTTACTTTGTTCCCTCTTGGCCGCTTTGAGGATCGCCGCCAGGGTGTCGCAGAAATCCACAGTGCGGACTTTCTTCCGCTTGGTGGCCCCGATCTCCGTCTTGTGCCTTGCCCCGTTGTAGCGGATGCTCCGCCGCACCGTCAGATACTGCTCGTCCAGGTTGATATCCTTCCAGGTGAGGGCACAGACCTCACCGATACGGAGCCCAGTATAATAAGCGATTTGGATGGGCAGCAAGGCCGGGTTGTCCTTCTCTTTCAGAAAGTCCTCCAACGCTCGGAACTGCTCACAGCTGATGGTGGGAACCGCAGCGGCGTCCCCCATATCCTCGGAGAAGATGTCCGC
>ENA-ORLY01003423-ORLY01003423.1-human-gut-metagenome-genome-assembly--contig:-NODE-3423-length-12871-cov-3.072143_pt1 | contig 12871 bp, 16 predicted proteins | sample MGYA00243071_ERZ508832 | MGnify/ENA primary metagenome ERZ508832 (study PRJEB26277, sample SAMN04329777) | human gut metagenome | biome: human-associated habitat | host: Homo sapiens | place: USA...
AAAGTAGGTAAGAAATGGAAATAGAAAAAATAAAATCAATAATAGAAGCAATACTTTTTGCGGCAGGTAGACAAGTAAATATAAAAGAATTAATGATGGCTTTAGAATTACCAAAAGAAGATTTAGAAAATATAATAGTTTCTATGCAAGAAGATTATAAAATTCAGAGTAGAGGAATAGAAATTATAAAAGTAGAAGATAGCTATCAATTATGTACTAAGAAAGAGTTATATGAATACATATATCCGATATTAGATAAAAGGTCAAAACCAAACTTATCAAATGCATCATTGGAAACACTTGCAATAATTGCATATAACCCTAAAATAACAAGAGCTGAAATTGAATCTATAAGAGGAGTTAATGCAGATGCATGTATTTATAAGTTATTAGAATATGGATTGATACAAGAATCAGGAAAAGCAGATTTGCCAGGAAAACCAATGACATATGTAACTTCAAATGAATTTTTAAAAATGTTTGGATATACATCTTTAAATGATTTACCAGAGCTTCCAAGATATAAATTAGATGAAAATCAACAAATTGTAATTGATGAATTAATAGAAAATGAGGTTCCAGAGCCCGAAAGGGAAGAAAAACCAAATGAATAAAGCAATAAAAAATGTCCCAAAAGGAACCGATGTCCCAAACAGAAACGTCCCTAAAAGGACATGAAAAAAAGAAAGAAGGATTAAAATGAAATTAAGTAAATTAAACCCAAAGAAAATAAATTTTAATGATGTAGATAAAAATTATTCAGGTCAAGATATATTAATGAAATTAGGTGAGTTATATCAATTTGAAAGCGGAATTTTTGGATATGGAAACATATGGACAAAAATGGAGAGAATAGTTGAAAATATAATTATTGATGAATTAGATAAAGCAGACTGTATTCAAGCAGAATTTCCAAAATTACAACCAAGAAAAATATGGGAACAATCTGGAAGATGGGATGTATACACAAAAGAGGCTGATATAATGTTCAATATGAGCAACAATTTAGGTGATTATGGTTTAGCACCAACAGCAGAAGAATGTGCTACGATTTTTGGAGCAAACAGACTATTATCATATAAAAATCTACCAGCAACATACTATCAAATTGGAGAAAAATTTAGAAAAGAAATTAGAGCAAGAGGATATTTGTTTAGACCTCGTACATTTGTTATGATGGATGCATATTCATTTGATAAAACACAAGAAGATATGCACAAAAACTTTGAAAAAATGCATGATGTATATATGAATATTTTCAAAAGAATTGGAATTGATATTATACCAGTTGTAAGTGATGGTGGAACAATGGGAGGAAGAGTTTCAGAAGAATTTCAAGCTATTACAAAATTAGGTGAAGATATCATTTTATACAATGAAGAAAAAAATGTTGGAATTAATAAAGAAGTCCTAGACTTTGAAGATAAAGAAACATTTATTGATAGATTACAAGGACTAAGCCTAGAAGATATGAAAGAATATAATTCTGTTGAATTAGGAAATAATTTTGAGTTAGGAACAAAATATTCAGAAGCAATGGGATTAACATATCAAGACGAAAATGGTCAAAGCAAACCTTATTATATGGGATGTTATGGAATTGGATTAGGTAGAATAATTGCTACTACAATTGAAAACAATATAATTATAAAAAATGATAGAGTTAAAGGTTTTGCAATACCAGAAAATATTGCTCCATATAAAGTTCAAATCATATATAGTGACGAAAATAAGGAAAAGGCATTTGAGCTATATAATAAACTTCAAGATAATGGTATAAATGCTATTATTGATGATAGAGAAAATTTGAATATGGGTAATAGAATTAATGATGTTTATGCTTTAGGTACTCCATATATGATTGTTATGGGTAAAAAGTTTGAAGATGGAAAATATGAATTGGAAGCTTCAAAAACAGGAGAAAAAGAGGTATTTTCAATTGATGAATTAATAAAGAAATTTTAAAAAATCGGGATTTGGGGTTGTGGCCCCTTAATCCCGATTTTTTTAAAATTCACAGTTTTTTGGTGTTCTAGGGAAAGGAATAACATCACGAATATTTTGCATACCAGTTAAGTACATAATAGCTCTTTCAAAACCTAGACCAAATCCAGAATGAACACAACTACCGTATTTTCTTAAATCCAAATACCATTCATAATTTTCGATAGGCATATTCAATTCTTTCATTCTATTTAATAATTTATCATAATTTTCTTCTCTTTGGCTACCACCAATAATTTCCCCAATACCAGGAACTAAAAGGTCAGCAGCGGCAACAGTTTTACCATCTGGATTTTGTTTCATATAGAAGGCTTTTATATCCATTGGATAATCTGTAACAAAAACAGGTTTCTTAAATATTTGCTCACACAAATATCTTTCATGTTCTGTTTGTAAATCAATACCCCAACTAACTTTGTATTCAAATTCATCATTATGTTTTTCTAATTCTTTAACTGCATCTGTGTAAGAAATTCTAACAAAATCAGAATTGATAACATGATTTAATCTTTCTAATAAACCTTTGTCTATAAAGTTATTGAAAAATTCCATTTCTTCTGGGCAATTATCTAAAACATATTTGAAAATATATTTAATCATATCTTCTGCTAAATCCATATCATCAGCTAAATCTGCAAAACATATTTCAGGTTCAACCATCCAGAATTCAGCAGCATGTTTTACTGTGTTTGAATTTTCAGCTCTAAAAGTAGGACCAAATGTGTATATATTTCTAAATGCTTCTGCAAATGTTTCACCATTTAATTGACCACTAACTGTTAAATGAGCAAGCTTTCCAAAGAAATCTTTTGAAAAATTAATTTTTCCATCATCTGTTTTTGGTATGTTTGTTAAATCAAAAGAATTAACATTGAACATTTCTCCAGCACCTTCAGCGTCACTTCCTGTAATTAAAGGTGTATTTACATATACAAAACCTCTTTCTTGGAAGAATTGGTGAATTGCATATGCTAAACTACTTCTAACTCTAAAAACAGCATTAAAAGTATTAGCTCTTGGACGAAGATGTGCAATTGTTCTCAAATATTCAAATGAGTGTTTTTTCTTTTGAAGTGGATATGTGCTATCTGATAAACTTTCTATTTCTATGCTTGTAGCTTGAATTTCAAAAGGTTGTTTTGCATTTTCTGTTTTTACAAGTGTTCCTGTAACTTTGATTGAAGAACTTATTGTAAGTTTGCATATTTCGTTAAAGTTTGATAATTTATCAGTGAAAACGATTTGTACATTTTTGAAAAATGTTCCGTCATTTATTTCGATGAATCCAAATGTTTTTGAATCTCTTACTGTTCTAACCCATCCTTCTAATGTTATTTCTTTACTTATGTAATTATCAGTATTTTTGTATAATTCTTTAATAACTAGTTTTTTCATTTTGTACCTCCAATTTTATTATGTTAGAATTATACATCATTATATATTAAAATTCAAGCTGTTTTTGGGGACGGAGGAGAAAAACAGTTTTTTGTAATTTAATAATTATATATATTTGGTCTATAAGGATATTCAGCAATAGATACGAATTTAATAGAATAAATATCACAGTAAAGTAAATTACCACTTTCAATCGACCTCAATAAAATATAACTAATACCAACATCCTCTAGAATACCAGTTCTATCAGTTAAGTTATTAGTACCAATTAAAAATTCAACTCTTACTAATTTACCAAGATGTTCTCTTAAAAAAGCGGGAGTATAAATATTATTTGTTAAAATTTCTGGAGATTCATTATTAGTTGTAACATTTCTTTTGTTATCTGAAAATTCACTCATTAAATTTCATTCCTTTCATATTTAAATTTGAGATGTTTAAGTATTAGAGTAAGAAGCAGTGGGCCTATAAAAACAATGGTTAGTAATTCTGGTATGGAATGTTCCTGAACCATTTCGTGGAAAAGTTGAATCACATGTAGGTTTAAATGGATTCAAATACCATAAGCATTCACCAGCTTCTGTAAGTTTGTTTCCGGAAAGTGCCCAATCAGCAATATAAAAATGTTCTTCGGTTGGATTCATGTTATATATGTTTTGTGGATTATATTGATTTCTAATTGATTCTCTTGCACAATCAAATTGCCCTTCTTGAAATAAAATGTTTCGGATATTTCCGTTTTGTGATACTCTTGAATATTCTCCAACAGGTACATTTACACGATTCATAATTACAGATGCAACAGCTTTCATACCAATATCGCCTTCTCCACCAGCTTCGCATTGTATCATTCTTGCTAAAAGTTCTCTTTCTGAATATGCCACATTAATCACCTCTTAATATTATATTAAGTTTAAAGAATAAAGTGATTGACAAAAGATAGAGGTTTGATATAATTAATAAAAAAGAAAAGGTAGGTAGTAAAAATGATAGTAGCAGTTGACGGACCAGCAGGTAGTGGAAAAGGAACAGTAACAAAAAGAATCGAAAAAGAATTAGGTTTTTTAAATTTAGATACAGGAGCAACTTATAGATGTGTTTCATTACAAACTTTAAGAGAAGGCATAAAATTAGAAAATGAAGATGAAATAGTAAAAATTGCAAATGATATAGATATAAAAATTGATAATACAGGTGATAAAGATATCATTTTATTAAATGGAGAAGATGTTAGTAAAGAAATTAGAACAAAAGAAGTAACAGCAATAGTTTCTCAGGTTTCTTCTATAATTCAGGTAAGAGAAAAAATGGTTGAAGTACAAAGGAAATTAGCACAGGGGAAGAATGTTATTGTAGAGGGAAGAGATATTGGAACTGTTGTGTTTCCAAATGCTGATATTAAAATTTATTTAGATGCAAGTGAAGAAATTAGAGCTAAGAGAAGATATGAAGAAAATAAACAAAATGGAATAGATACAACATATGAAGAAGTTTTAGAAAATGTAAAAATGAGAGATTATAACGATATGCACAAAAAAGTTGGGGCTTTGAAAAAAGCTGATGATGCAATTGTTATTGATTCAAGTAATTTAACAATAGATGAAGTTACAAAAAAAATAGAGGATATTATAAAAAGTAAAATAAAATAATAGGAGATATGTGTGAAAAAACAAATTGTAATGGCTTCTGGAAATAAAGGAAAAATTAGAGAGGCTCAAGAAATATTAAAAGATTATGAAATAATACCAATGAATGAAGTTGGTATTGATATAGATGTAGAGGAAGATCAAGATACATTTGAAGGAAATGCAAGAAAAAAAGCAGAAACAATAGCAAAAACATTGAATGGAAAAATGTGTTTAGCAGATGATTCTGGGATTCAAATTGAATACTTAAATGGATTTCCAGGGGTGAATACAAAAAGATGGCATAATGGTACAGATAGGGAAAGAAATTTAGCTATTATTGAAAAGTTAAAAGGTGTAACAAAAGAAAATAGAAAAGTAAAATTTGTTACTGTAATGGCTATTTCTGATGGAAAAAATACAATTTTTGTAACTGGTGTGATTGATGGATATATTGCAGAGAATCCAAGGGGAGAAAATGGTTTTGGTTTTGATGAAATCTTTGAGTTAGAAGATGGAAGAACATTGGCAGAAATTTCTTCTGAGGAAAAGAACATAATTAGTGCAAGAAGAAGGGCATTAGAATTATTAAAGAACAAAGTATGATTTAATTAAAAGAAAGGAGAAAAACAATGATTGATTTAATTTTAATTATAATGATTATTGTAAGTTTAGCAAAACCAGATATTTTATTATCTAAAAAAATGAAAGAAAAAGCAAATGAAGAACAAAAAAATATACTTACAAAAAATTTAAGAAAAATTTATTCAGTAATAGTCGCATTATTTGAATCACTAGCGCTTATGAGATACACAGAAATTGTTGGAATAATTTTAGCAATTGTATTTATAATATTATTTATTATAATATCAGTACCAGCAATTAAAGAAAACTCAAAAATAACAAAAGAATTAAATGGATAATTTAAAATTATATAATAAAGAAAGAAGTAGTTATGAAAAAAATAGATTGGAAAGAAATTTATATATATATATGTGTATTTATGATAATTGTTATACCAATTATCATGATAATCTATATAGAAGAAAACTATGAATTATCACAGTATTTATTGATAGTTAATATTTTAATTTTAATTATAACACCAATTTATTATATTATATATAATATAAGGGAAAAAAGAAAAACTAAAAATGCAGAGGAAAAAATAATAATAAAAAATATAGACTTTAAATATTATATGGATATAATAGAAAAATATTCTCCTGCAACATTGAGTTTCATTCTGGATGGAATGGAATTTGATAAAGATCTTGCTGCGAGTATAATTTATTTAATAAATAAAGGATATCTAGAATTAAAACAAGATAATAAAATAACAAGAACTGATAAAGATAATTCAGGTTTATCAAAAGATTTGAAGATAATATGTAATAGTGATGTTAATCACTTATTAGCATATAGAAGATTAAAAAATAAAAATATTAAAGAACAACAGGAGGCCTATATTGCAAGTCAAACAAATAGACAGTGGATGGAACAAGTAGAAAAAGAAGCGGAAGAAGATGGACTTGTTATAGAAAGAAAAAAATATAAAATAACTTCAATATTAAGTATATTATGCATAATAGAAACAGTTTATACTTTAACAATTGAAAATTATGGACTATTTTTCTTTTCAATTTTTCTATTTTTTTTATTGGTCTTTTTAAAAATGAGCGCTTATGATAAAAATAAATGGGTAAAAACTCAAAAAGGGTATGAACTATATTCTAAAATTGTAGGATTAAAAAATTATATTAAAGACTTTTCTACATTATCAGAAAAAGAGTTGAAAGAAATAGAAATATGGGAAGACTATTTAATTTATGCAATTATATTTAATAATACATCAAAATTAAATAAAGATGCATTGGAATTTTATAAAAAAATATGTGATACAACAGAATAGTTGTTGTATCACATATTTTTTAAATTTATATTTATCAATATAAATTACTTTTTAGTATTTTTATATAAGTTATTACAATATTTTTTTCTTTTATGATTTTGTGATTTTGCCAACACCAAGCAAAAGTGCAAAACAAATCAAAAAAGAAAAAAATTTTAAAATTAAATGATAAGAAAAAATTAAAATAAAAAGCTGTAAATTTTAAAATTCACTTTTTACGTAAACAATTCATAAAATATAGCAAAAACGTAAAAAGGAGGAAGAAAAATGTCAAGTTACATAATTGAAGGGGGACAAAAACTAGAAGGAACAGTAAAAATATCAGGCTCCAAAAACTCATCATTACCAATAATAGCAGCAACAATACTAAATGCAGGAAAAACAACACTATATAATGTCCCAAACATACAAGATACTCAAATGATGTTTAAAATATTAGAGACATTAGGAGCAAAAGTAGAAAAGAAAAATGGAAAAATTAAAATAGATACATCAAAAATTAAGAAATTTGAAATACCACCAGATTTAATGCATAAAATGCGTTCATCTGTAATATTAGCAGGAGCATTAATAGGAAGATACAATAAAGCAATATTTTCATATCCAGGAGGGTGTGATATAGGCTCAAGACCAATAGATTTACATCTAAAAAGCTTTGAAAAATTAGGAATAGAAGTGAATCAAAATCATGGAAGTATAGAATGTAAAGCAGAAAAGATTAAAGGAGAAAAAATAGACTTGGATTTTCCAAGTGTTGGTGCAACAGAGAATGCAATATTAGCAAGTGTATTATCAGAAGGAACAACAATTATTACAAATGCAGCAAGAGAGCCAGAAATAATTGACTTACAAAATTTCTTAAATAAAATGGGAGCGAAAGTAGTAGGGGCAGGAACTGATGAGATACAAATAGATGGAGTTAAACAATTAAAAGATGTAAGTTATAATATTATGCCAGATAGGATAGAAGCAGGATCATTTTTATGTTTTGCAGCTGCAACAAAAGGAAATTTAATATTAGAAAGTGTGAATGCAACACATATTACTCCAATAATAACTTAGTTAGAAGAAGCAGATTGTAAAATAATAACAGAAAATAATAAAATACAAATAGTAGCTCCTAAAAAATTAAAAGCTTTAGATATAAAGACAATGCCATATCCTGGTTTTCCTACAGATATGCAGTCAGTCTTCGCAGCAATGTTAACAACGGCAAGGGGAACCTCAATAATAGTTGAGAACATATTTGAAAATAGATATAAATATACACAAGAATTAAATAAAATGGGAGCAAAGATTACTGTTGAAGGAAAAAGTGCAGTAATAAGAGGTGCAAGAAAATTATATGGTGCAGAAGTAAAGGCAACGGATTTAAGAGGCGGAGCGTCTTTAGTTCTAGCTGGATTGATTGCTAAAGGTACTACTAAAATAGATAATATAGATTATATTTTAAGAGGATATGAAAATTTAGAACAAAAATTGAGTAGGTTGGGTGCTAAAATAAGAATAAATTGACCATTATATGAAATTTTTTAAAAAACTATAGAAATATAGTTTTTTTTTTGATACAATACATAATAGAATTTTTGGAGGTGAAAATTTTGACAAAACAACAAAAAGAAGAATTTGATAATTTATATAAATTTTCTAATCAGCCAGATATTAGTATAAATGATAGTATTGGTGAAAAAGAAAAAGAAAGAATAAATAAAAAGAAAATAAAAGAAAGAGAAAAAAGGATAAAACAAAGAAAAACAGAGAAGAAAACACAATTTGATTTTGATACAGAGACAGTAATTGGCATGACAAATAAAAACAATCAAAGAAGAAAGCAACAAGAACAAAAAAGAATGACAAAAAAACAAGCTCAAATTGAAAGAAAAAAGAAAAAAATTAAAAGAATTATCAAATTTATAACATTGCTTTTGTTAGTAATAGCAGGAGTTGTTTTTGCATTAGTATCACCAATATTTAATATTACTGAAATACAAGTTAGTAATAATAATCAAATTCCTACAGAAACAGTGGTAAGTTTGTCACAATTGCAAGTAGGTCAAAATTTGTTTAGATTTAATAAAAATAAAGTAGAAAAAGAAATAAAAACAAATCCATATATACAAAGTGTAACTGTAAAAAGAAAATTGCCAAATAAAATTGAAATTACAGTAGAGGAAAGAGAAAAAAATTATAATGTAGAATTTTTAAATGGATATGCTTACATAAATAATCAAGGTTACATATTAGAAATATCAGAACAAAAACTTGATTTGCCAGTTATTCAAGGAATTTCAACAGAGGCAGAAAAAATTGTGGAAGGTAATAGACTAAATAAAGAAGATTTAGAAAAATTAGAAGTAGTTATAAAAATAATGAATGTTTGTAAAGACTATGAATTAGATCAAAAAGTATCTGCTATAGATATATCAAATAATAGTGATTATGTTTTATATATGGAATCAGAAAAAAAGACAATATATTTGGGTGATGGTACTAATTTAAGTAATAAAATGTTATATCTTCCAACAATATTGACAGAAAATCAAGGCAAAGAAGGAAGTATATATGTAGATGGAGATATAAATAATAATTTTAAACCTAGATTTAGAGAAAAGGTATAATTAGCAAAACGAAAGGAATGAGGTAAATGACTAACAAAAAAAAGATTAGTTTAGTTTTAGGAACTATGTGTTTTGCATTAACAGCAGGAATATGTATACAAATAAAAACTGTAAAAAATATTAACTCGACTGTGAGTCAAAGTTATGAGGAAAATAATTTAAGAGCAGAAGTGTTAAAATATAAAGAAAAATATGATAATCTTTTAAAAGAAACAGAAAAAGTAGATAGTGAATTACAACAACAAATAGAAAAAGCAACAGAAAATAATTCAGAGTTAGAAGAGGCTAAAAATAAAATAAATGACGGAAATAAAATAATAGGGTTAACAGAAGTTACAGGACCTGGAATAATTATTACTGTAGCAGATAGTGACATAGACCCTAATAAAGTATTAGACACAAGTGATTTATTAGTTCATGATAGTGATATATTAAAAATAGTAAATGAATTAAAGAATGCAGGGGCAGAAGCAATTTCTATAAATGAACAAAGAATAATAAATACATCAGAAATTGTATATGTTAATAATTCTATAATTTATATAAATCAACAATTTGAAATAAAAGCAATAGGTTCACCAGAGGCTTTGGCAAACTTATCAAGACCAGATGGATGTTTATCTATATTACAACAAAGAGGAGTTAAAGTAAGTACACCTAAAAAGTCAAATAGTATAACAATCCCTAAGTATTCAGGAGTATTGAATTTTAAATATTTAACTAGTGTAGATTAAAATTTTTTGAAAGGAATGAATGTTAATTGAAAAAGGGCAAAATAACTGTAGTTATTACAATTGCAATAGCATGTTTTGCTTTAGCAACAATTATGTGCATGCAATTTAAAATTGTTAAGGAAACAGATATTACTTCTATAGAAACTATGAGAGAAGAGGAATTAAGATCTGAACTTGCTAATTGGAAGCAAATGTATAAAGAAGCACAAACACAATATGAAGAAAAGGTTTCAAAACTTAATGAATATAAAGAAAATCAACAATCAACAGAAGAATCTTCAAAATTGGTTGAGCAAGAATTAGCTAAAAACAATATGTACTTAGGGAAAACTGATGTGCAAGGACCAGGAATAGAGATTAAAATAAAAGATGTAAATAGTGAAGATTTAAAACCAATTTCTGCAGAAGAGTTATTAATAATAGTTGATTACTTAAAGTTAGCAGGAGCTGAAGCAATTTCAATAAATGAGGAAAGAATAATAAATATGTCCGACATTGTATATGTAAGTAATTCTATAATATTTGTAAATCAACAAAGAATATTATCTCCATATATAATATATGCTATAGGAGATTCAACAAAGTTAGAAAGTACATTATTAGGTAATGGTGGATATGTGGAATTATTAAAAGACATAGGATATGATATTGATATAAATAAAAAAGATAAGGTATCAATACCTAAATATAATAAAGAAATAGGTTATAAATATATTCAATAAATTTGTGAAAAGGAATGATAAATATGATAATTTTTTTAGTTATGTTAGTAGCGTGTATATTAGGAGCAATTGTTGGTTTAAATGCTCCAATGATATCATATACATATTCAAGTTATTTGGCAATTGCAATAATTGCGGCATTAGATTCTGTATTTGGAGGAATAGCATCTGTAATAAATAGAAAATTTGATATGAAAATTTTTATTTCAGGTTTTTTTGGAAATGCAGTACTTGCAATATTATTAACAGTATTAGGTGAAAAACTAAATGTTGATATTTATTTAGCAGCAATAGTTGTATTTGTTTGGAGAATGTTTTTGAATTTAGGTATAATAAGAAGATATTATGTAGAAAAATGGACAGAAAAAATAAGAAATAAATCAAATAAAAACAAGGAACAATAAAATATTACAAAAACGTTACAAAAATATTACAAAAATATAACAAATTCTATTGACAATTGAAAAAAAATGTAATATAAATACAACAAGAAATGAAGTAACAGTGAGATGGGGGAATTAACTTGGCAATAGGTGATATTATAGTCGGCGTAGATATAGGAACAACAAAGGTTGCAACAGTTGTTGGAGAAGTAAACAATTTCGAGCAAATAGAAACTATATGTAGTACATCATTTAAATGTAGCGGACTAAAAAAAGGTAAAATAATAAATGAAGAAGAAATAAGTTTAAGTTTAGCAAAAACAATAAAAGATGCTGAGGATGAAACAAATTTAAAAATAAATTCAGCATATGTAACAATTCCTGGAAAATATGTAACAATAGTACAAAATAGCATAACAAAGGAAGTAAAAGATAAATATTCTGGAGTTTCAATAAGAGATGTTCAAAGTGCAATAATGCAAGTAAAAGATATAGAAATCCCAGAAGGAAAAACATTAATTGACATCGTACCTGACAAAATAATATTAGATAATGGAACAGTAGTTACAGATCCAGTAGGAAGTTTAAGTTCAAGTTTTACAATAAGTGCACAAATTATATTGGCAGATAAAGATTATGTAAGACAATTAACAAGCATATTTAAAAAAACTGGATTAGAAATAGATGGAATAGTTCCAACAACATTAGCTGAGAGAAACCTAATACTTGATAAAAATGAATTACATGATAATATAGCAATAATAGATGTAGGAGCAGAAAATACAGATATAGGTGTATTTGAAGGTTCAACATTTATTTATACTAATTCAATACCATTAGGAGGAGAAAATATAACAAATGATATTGCATTAGTATTAAATATAACACCAGAAGAAGCAGATAAATTAAAGAGACAATATGGTTTAGCATTAAAATCATTTATTGATAATGATAATGATATAATACTAAATACATGTAAAGACAGTAATAAAAACAAAATAATAAAAAGTTCTGAATTAATAGAAATAATAGAAGCTAGAATAGAAGAAATGTTTTTAATAATAAATAAAGACTTGACTAATCAAGGAATAAAATCTAGAATAAACAATGTTATTTTAACAGGCCAAGGAATAGTAAATATAAGTAAGAGCGACGTGGCTGGAAAAATAAATTTAAATATACCTGTAAAAATCTCTACGGCTAGATTAATAGGAGCAACTAGACCTGCATATAGGACGAGCTATGCATTGGTTAGATACATTGCATCAAGACCATTTACTAAGACAGTATCAAGTAGTATAGATACAAAATCAAGTGAAAGTATGTTGAAAAATATCTTTGAAAGAATAAAAGAATTTTTCTATAGTTAGAAATGTAGTTATTAAGTTTAAGTTAGATGTTCGAGCAGATTGCGAGTTACAGATAACTTATACAGAATTATAAAGTAATTCTGTATACAGATATATATAAATAAAAGT
>ENA-ORLY01003428-ORLY01003428.1-human-gut-metagenome-genome-assembly--contig:-NODE-3428-length-12863-cov-11.051775_pt1 | contig 12863 bp, 10 predicted proteins | sample MGYA00243071_ERZ508832 | MGnify/ENA primary metagenome ERZ508832 (study PRJEB26277, sample SAMN04329777) | human gut metagenome | biome: human-associated habitat | host: Homo sapiens | place: USA...
AGGCTTAGCTCAGCTGGTTAGAGCGCCTGCTTCACACGCAGGAGGTCACTGGTTCGAGTCCAGCAGTCTCCACCAAACCCTTGAAATCGCTATGATTTCAAGGGTTTTTTCTTGTTATCAAAAAATGATAGTTTTTTGCTTTACAGTGCTTTCCTTATATTTTCTCAGCAAATTGATAGTATTTTATCGCAATGAAAAAGAGACGCTTTCGCGTCTCTTTTTTCATTACCTCTCCTGCACCTTTTTGCCGCTGATGTGGTCGATGCTGATGCGGAACATCTGGACGGCCTTGCCGGAGGCGGCGACTTCGTCGTCAACCATTTTCTCGGTGGGGTAGTATTTCATCGCGAACTTTTTGCACAGCGCGTCGCTCTCGCCGCGGTCCGCGACGAGGCGGCAGCGGCCGAAGACGACGGCGCTCTTCAAAAACGGGGCCCAGGCCTCGTCCGTTTCGACGGTCTCGTCGCCGTACACAGTGAAGCAGACCTTGTCGCTTCTCTTGAGCGCATCCACCTTGTGGCCGACCTTGGAGCCATGGAAAATGATCTCCTGCGCGTCCTCGTCGTACAGGTAGTTGATGGGCACCGCGTAGGGGTAGCCGTCGTCTCCGCTGACGGCCAGCACGCCGCGGCGAGCCTCGTGCAGGAGCTTTTTCGCCTCCTCCACGCTGATCTCGTTTGCCTTTTTGCGAACAGGTCTGAACATGGTCTCGTCCTCCTCATACTGCCGACCGTGTCGGCTATTTCTCACCGCCATTATACCGGTTTTCCCCCGATATTGCAACGGGGAAGCGGCGCCAAGAGCTCTGATGGCAGCAAAAAAGAGACGCTCACTGCAAAAGCGTCTCTTCTACTTCTTTCCGTCTTTTTTCTTCAGCAGCTCCACCATGCCGCACACGAGCGCGGCCTCCTCCTCGCTCAAATCGGAGATGTCGAGAAAGCGCTTGTCCTGGCGGCAGAGCAGGTAGTCCACTGTGACGCCGAACAGGTCCGCCAGACGCACCATGACCTCGTAGGACGGCAGGCGGATATCCGTCTCATACGACGAGACCATCGCCGCGGTCACGCCGATGCGCTTTGCCACCTGCGCCTGCGTCAGGTGCCTGTCCCTGCGGAGCTGTTTCAGCCTTTGCGAGAAATCCAACATACGCCGCGCGCCTCCTTTGCCCTATATAGTTTACACGGCGCAAGTTTTCCATTAGAAATATTTATTATACATATTAGTTGATATTTTGGAGATATCTGTTACAATAAAACCTTGAGAGGACCCGTAGGAACGGCAGACCAACAACGTTTCGGAGGGATGGAGAGTGAAAAGTACCGTGACACCGCTGCGCGGCAGGCGCGTCCTGCTCGTGGAGGACAACGCGATCAACCGCGCCATCGCGCGCTCGTTTTTAGAGAGCGCGAGCTGCGAGGCAGAGGACGCATACAACGGCGCGCAGGCGCTCGACAAGCTCTGCGCGCATGTTCCCGATCATTTCGACCTCGTCCTCATGGACTTGCAGATGCCGGTGATGGACGGCTACGAGGCGGCGCGGCACATCCGCGCGTTGCATGACCCCCAACTCTCCGCCATTCCGATCGTGACGATGACGGCCAACGCACTGGCGCAGGACTTAGAGCGCGAGCGCGCCTGCGGCGTGTCGCGGCATTTATCAAAGCCCATCGACTTTACCGCCCTGCACGCGGCGCTGTGCGAGGTCCTGCGCGAAAATTGACAACGAATCGCAATCCAAGCAACAAAAAATACGCTGTGGAATCATCCACAGCGTATTTTTCGTTTTTGGAGACTGCTTACTTTGCCATCGCGCGATAGAGGAACGTGACGATCTGGGCGCGCGTGCAGTCGGCGTTCGGGGAGAACGTGGCCGTGCTCGTGCCGTTGGTCACATTGTTCTCGACCGCCCAGTTGACGGCGGAGGCGTAGTAGGCGCTCGCGGCGACGTCGGTGAAGCTGCTCGCGCTGGCCGCAGCCGGGCTGGCGTTCGCTCTCCACTGGAAGGTGACGGCCTGTGCGCGCGTGACGGAAGCATCCGGGGAGAAGGTCGTGCTGCTCGTGCCGGTGGTCACGTTGTTTTCCACCGCCCACGCAACGGCCTTTTCATAGTACGCGCCGCTCTTGACATCGGTGAACGCGGTGGTCGTGGACTTGGGCTCGGGGGAACCGGCGGCTCTCCACAGGAAGGTGACCATCTGGCCGCGCGTGCAGCTCGCGTTGGGGACAAAGCTCGTGGCGCTCACGCCGGAGGTGACGTTGTTGGCAACGGCCCAGGCAACGGCGTCGGCGTAATAGGCGTCGTCGGCGACGTCGGTAAAGGGCAGGGACGCAGAGCCGTCATAGTTCTTGTCGCTCAGGACGGAGGAGAAGAGGAAGTTGCTGATGTACGCATACTCGTCTCTCTGGTGGACCTTGTGGGTGAGGGAGTTGGCGAAGAGGACAACGTTCATGCCGTTTTCCTTGTAGGCAAAGCCCTGCACGCCGCCGTTCATGTAGGCCTTGAAGCCGGCTGCGCGCTCGGCCGTATTCGTGGGAACGAAGCCCTCGGTCGGCGTTCTGGTCTTGTCGCTCTTGACGAGCACCGCTGCGCCAGCGGGGATCTGGGAGAAGTAGCCGAGGCCGTAGGCGTAGAGAATATCGTCGCCGTCAGCAATGTAGCTCGCGTTCACAAGGGTCTTGTTGGGATAGACAACAGGGGTCAGGCAGTCCATCGCGCCGTCCAGCTCGGTGTATTCCTCGCCGGCGATGAGGTCAGAGGCGGAGGACGCTGCGGAATAACTGTAACCGATGTACGGCAGGCCGTTTTTCACGGCGGTCTTTGCGGCGGCGTCGAGCTTCGTCGCACCTGCAGCGGCGTCCGCCTTGGTCACGTCGGAGGTCGTGGTGAAGCCCATGAGGTTCATCGCGGCGGTGTCGTAGTTCCAGCTTGCGCTCTGGCTGATCTGCGGCGTGTAGACAAAGCCCTTCTCGCTTTCAGCAGGCGTGCCGGGGACGTAGACGGTCGGGGACTTGGTGATGATCTTCGCCTTCACGCTCGTCTTGTCGACGCCCGCGGCAGAGAGCAGATACTTGCCCGCGACGGTCTGATAGTCGGCGTAGGAGCAGATGAAATCGCCCATGTGGTCGCCGCTCGTGACCATGCCGACGGTCTTACCGGCCTTGAGAAGTTCGTTGACGGCGGCGGTGGAGTCTTCGGAGGCGTTGGAGAGGATGACGTCCTTATTCTTCTCGCCCGCGAAGTAAGAGGTCAGGCCCTTCGTATAGACGAGGGCGTCGTCGTGGTCCATCGCGTCGCCGCAGACGGCAGCAACGGTCTTGTAGGCGGCGGGCTCGGCCACGGTGACCATGTCGAAGCCGCGCGTTTCATTGAAGGAGGTGATACCCTCGGAGTAGAGGATCGTCCAGCTGTTGATGAGCGTGCCGTCATACAGCGCGCCGTTGGCGACAGAGCGCTTGGCCTGATACATCGAGACGATCATCGTACCGGCGGGATAGGTGACGCCGTCATAGGTGAAGTCCTTCTCGGTCACGTTGACCTTGACGTCGTTTCTCGTGAGCCACTCCATCATGTCGGCCGCGGCCTGAAGGTTGGTCTGGTTCTTGCCGTCGAGCGGAATGATGTAGCACTCGGGATAGAAGTTGCCGTTCTGCCCCTTACCGGTGTACTCGGGACGGAAGAGATCCATCTCCGCGCCCTCGACATCGTTCTGGTCGCACAGCCACTGGCCGACGAGCTCAAAGGCATCGGAGTTAAAGTTCTTCACGCCGCGCTGGAAGATGGTAACCTGGGATTCGAGATAGGAAAGCTTCTCCGCGGCAACGTAAGCGGCGTTGCCGAGGATACCGTACTGCGCCGCCTGAGCGGTATCGTCGTTGTAGGCGGGCAGCTCAACGGTATAGGCAACGGTGCCCTGCAGCATGGCGAACTGGGGGGTGTAGCTCGTGGACATATCGTCCCACGGGTCTTCCCAGTAGGTCTCGGTGCCGTTGCCGGTGTAGCTCAGGTAATCGCGCTGGGGAATCACATAGCTGTTGTAGCCATCGTTGTTGGCAATCGCCGCGATGCCGAGCGCCTCGCCGCCGGTGATGAGGTGCTCGGCGAGCAGGTCGTATTCAAAGTTCGGCTCGTGCGGGGGATCGCAGGGCTCGCACTGGAAGGCCTGCACACGGCCGTGGAACTCGGCAAGCGACATGGGGTTGAACGTGCCGATGAGCTGCTGCATGTTGGCCGTCTCGCTCGTGGTCTGGAAGGAGTTGTCGCGGTTGAGGTCATAGCCATTGGTGGAATGTCTCGTCAGGTAAGTACGGCCGTCGACATTCTCCTCGGGGACGAGGATGAAGAACACGTCGGACAAAAGCTCGTCCTTGACGTTCACGCTCTTATTTTCGACGGTGTAATACTCTTCAAGGTCGACCTTGCCGGACTTGCCGTTGTTATCGACCGTCAGGTAACCTAAGTAGCTGGCCTTATCCTTGACGAGGTCGGGAACGGCAACGCTGCCCTCCGCGCCGACAGGACCCATTTCCTCCTTGAGTTCTTTTTCGCCCGCGGCGGTGAAGCCGGTGAGCGTCTTGTAGTCGATGGCCTTTTCGCTCGTGATCATCTTGGCGAAGTCGAGCACGCCGTCGGTGGCGGCGACCTCGTTGGAGTGGATGTTGGAATACATCACGGGCACGCGGATATCGTCGAGCGCGCCGGACTTGATCTGGGCGAGCACGGCATCGGGATCGGTTTCGGCCTGCTCGGTCAGCGCGAGCCACTTGCTCACGCTCGCCTTGCTGTCAGCCACGATCAGGTAGGGCATATCACGGCCCGCGGTGGACTGGCCCATGGAAAATTCTTCCACGTAGAGACCGTTTTTCGTGCCGTTTGCCACGATCGTATCGAGCTCCTTGTAGATCTCCCACATGGTGTTGAAGTTCTCATACGGCGCAACCTTGACAGGTGCGGAGCCGATCGACTTGCCGCTATTTTTGGCCGTCAGGTCGAAGTAGCCGCACAGGTCGATGTAGTAGCCGCCGTTGGTGTGGGGCACGCTGTAGTCGACGCTGGTCACGCCGGTTCTGCGGTTGGTGGAGTAGAAGTAGTTATTCACGTGGAAGCTCACATCGAGCACGGCCTTGCCGTTTTTCTCGCTTGCGGAGAGCTTGATGTCCGTGAACTGGTGCTCGTCCTTGCCCTCGGTCATCCAGCTGTCAAGATCCCCGCCCGCGTAAGCGTAGGGGAACAGCTCCTCGTTGACGTAGGGGCGGGAGTCGTCGCGCTCGAGCGAGAGCGAAACGGTACCGGCGCTGACGGCCGCGGCGAGCGCATCCTTCGTCATGCCGGACACGGGGATGGAGAGGGACACGTCCTTGCCGTTTTCATCGGTGACAAGGGTGATGGTCGCGTCGACCGGAAATTTCGTTCCCAGCAGCGCATCGTCCTTGGGGTTCATGTCCTGGTAGCTGACGGCGAACGCGGACGTGACCGCGAGCGAGAGCGTCATTACCAGGGCCATCAGCAGCGCGAGCGCTTTGCTGACAGAGTTTGGATAATGTTTCATGGTTTTCGTCCTCCAGAGTGGTCTTATGCCGCCACACACAGCGGCGGAAAGTTGATGAGTTTAGTGTAACTCAATAAAAATACATAGTCAAGAGAATATTCATACCTAATCATGCCAAATTTCAGCGCTAAATCTGTATTTTTGTTCATCATTTTTCACAAAGCAGTACGTCAAGCTCCCGTCTTTCAGATCCTTTTGTGAATGTATTCGCGAATTTATACAGAACCGTGCTGCATAGGATATTCTTCTCCGCCGCGATTGCAAATGACGGCGGGGCGCATTATAATAAGAGGCAATCATCATTCAAACGCAGGAGGAACCGAATATGCGGCTGCAAAGCGCAATCTTTACACTGGGCGATACACTCTTCACCCCCGACGGCGCGGCGCGCGAGGGACTCGACAAGGCGCTTTCACTTTTTAAGATGGAGGGCGTGTGGCTCGGCGCGGTGACGGCGCTCAGCGCGGAGGACGCGCAAAAAGCGCTCGAAAAGGCGAGGCTTCACTCGTATTTCCGCTTCGTGCTGACAGAATCCGTCGCGCTCTGCAAGGCGGACAGCGGCACGATGTTCGAGCGCGCGATGAAGCGCCTGCACTCGCAAAAGGACGATACGATCGTCTTTTCCGGCTCGCTTGCGGCGATCCAAAACGCGAAGGACGCGGGTTTTCGCACCGTGGCGGTGCAGGGAAGTGCGGGCGCGGCGGACTGGTCGACGATGCAGCAACTCGCCACGCAGAGCCTTGCGCAGTACAGCGAATTGCTGGCAAATTCTGTGTGAATTTTGGAAAAGCGACAGAATTCGACGTTTTTTAGTTGCAGTTTTTCTCAACTGTGATATAGTAAGAATATAACTATCAGAAAGGAAGGTTCGCGCCATGTTTGATTTCTACTCGGCTACCATCTTCCTTTCGGTCTTTATTATGATTATCATGGACATGCTCGTGAGCGGCAATGATCTGATGGAGCATGACAAAAAGCAGACGGTTTACACGATCTCCGTACTGGTGATCGCATGCATGGTATCGGAATGGTTCGGCGTTTGGATGGACGGAGCCCATCCGTCGCTGCGGACGCTGCACATCCTCGTTAAGACCATCGAGTTATCCACAGCGCCGATCATCACGGTGCTCTGCAGCGACCTGATGACGCCGCTCAAGCATAAAAAGCTCATTTATACCCTCATCGGCGTCCACGCGGGGCTCGAGGTGCTGTCGGCTTTCTTCGGCTTCATCTTCTCGGTCGACGCACAAAACGTTTATCATCACGAAACGTTTTACTGGGTCTACGTGCTGGCCTATGCCAGCGGCGTTCTGCTGTTCATTGGTCAGCTGCTGAGCGAGAGTTCGCACCATTATGGCCTGTATCGGGCGCTCGTTATCATCCTGCCGGTCTTTTTCTTCTGTGGGCTGTTCCTCCAGTACGGCGCCGAAGTGCGCATCATGTGGGCGTGCTCAGCGGTCGATGTTCTGATGGTTTACATCCTGTATTCCGAGCTCACGCAGAAAATCGACACGCTGACTCATCTTCTGAACCGCCGCAGCTATGAGAGCCGTCTCGCCTTGTTGCGCGGGCACGCAGTCATCTACTATTTCGACGTAACGACACCTTTGGCCATGGCGTGGGCGACGCGGTGCTTGCCGAGGTCGGCAGCACGATCTACGCCGTGTTCTCCAAGGTCGGCTACTGCTACCGCATCGGCGGCGACGAATTCTGCGTCATCGCGCAAATCTCCGACACGGCGGCGGAAAAGTATCTTTCGGAATTCCTGCGCGAGCTGACGGCACGGCGAGTGAAAAACGAGCACCTGCCGCACGTGTCGGTCGGCTATGCGTGCTTCAATCCGGTGCTCGGCAGCGTAGAGGATGCGATCAAACGCGCCGACCGGATGATGTACCACTACAAGCGCAAGCGCAAAAGCGAAGCGCTCACAAATGATGATACCGTAAAAAGCTGACGATCTTTTGACCGTCAGCTTTTTGTATCTGCTTTTATTTCGCCTCAATCTCCGCGTCTTCCTGCGGCTGGAGCTTGCTGCCAAAATACGCGAGCACCGCGCCGAGGATGGCGCACGCGACGCTCCAAACCATCTCCGCTGTCGAGGCAAAGCCCGTCGGAATGATGATGAGCGTGGAGGCCAGCACGATGCCGATGACAGCGTGACAAGCGATCGAGTAGTGCGTATCAAAGAGCCTGCTCACGATACGGGCAAAGAGCACCATCACGCCGACCATGCCAAGCCCCCATGGGACGAGCACGGTGAAATCAAGCTGCGCAATACCGTCGATCAGCGGCGTGAGAAGGCCGACCGCCATCAGGATGGACGACGACGTCATCCCCGGGATGATGAAGCTGAAGCCCCACAGCACGCCGCAGAAGAGAAAGCCCCAGAAGTTTGCGGGCATCTCGGCAAATGAACTGAACTTGACGGCCATCAGCGCGCCGAACAGGGCGAGGAAGCTGACGATCAGCGAGATGTACGAGCCGTTACCGCGCCCCTGCGTACCCGCCTCGTGCCAGAGGTCGGGCAGCGTGCCGAGGATGAGCCCGATGAAGAGGCACGTGGCGACGGTTTCCGACTGGTGAAACAGCGCAAGGATCACGCTGCCACCGCCCAAAAAGCCGATCGCCCAGCCGATGCCGACGGCGAGCAGCATCCGCCAGTAGCGTTGAAGCGCGCGCCTGGGGTGCGTGAGCAGCTCCATCGCGGGGCGGTAGATGCCGAATACGACTGCGAGCACGCCGCCGGAGATGCCCGGCAAAATCGCGCCCGCGCCGATGATGATACCCTGCACAATGCGCATGATACCGTTTTTGATGCGGGAATTTTTCATATTGCTGCCTTTTTATGTGCTGCGCCCACCGCAAAGCGGCGGAACGCGACGCGGTTTAATAGCCCTTTCTGCGGTCGACGAGGTGATGCATCGGGCGGCCCGCGGCGTAATTTTCCAGATTTTCGCAGAAGAGCTGCACGTTGCGCTCGCAGGTGTAGCCGAGCGTCATGTTGCCCGCGACGTGCGGCGTGAGCAGGAGGTTCTTGGCCTTGCGCAGCGGATGATCCGCAGGCAGCGGTTCGGGCACGACGACGTCGAGCGCCGCACCGGCGAGGTGGTCGGAATCCAGCGCTGCAATGAGCGCGTCCTGATCGATGGCCGTGCCGCGGCCGACGTTGACGACATAAGCGCCCTTCGGGAGCAACGCCATGCGGTCTGCGTTCAGGATGTTCACCGTGTCGCTCACCGAGGGGAGAGACATGAAGAGAAGATCGGTCTCCGGCAGGAGCTGATCGAGTTCTGTGACGGGATGAACAGCGTCAAAGTCCGCGTTTGCGCGGCCGCTGCGGCTGACGCCGGTCAGGCTCGCGGGATGGAACGCGCGCACGCGGCGGGCAAATTCCGTGCCGATGTCGCCCGTGCCGAGGCACGTGACGCGCGCGCCGTGGAGCGAGTGGATGCCGCCCGGGAGCACGCGCCAATCGCCCTCGCGGATGATCTCGGTGTATTCCATCTGGCGGCGCAGCAGCATCAGCGAGACCATAACGGAATGCTCGGCGATCGTCGTGCCGTAAGCGCCCGAGGCGTTCGTGAGCAGGCAGTCGGGATTCTGATACAGGTCGTCGCGGCAGAAGTGGTCCACGCCCGCCCAGCAGCTCGCGTACCACTTGAGATTGCGTGCGCCCGCGATGACGCGCTGGGACGGATGACCGTAGAGGATCGTGCAGTCGCCCACATTGCCCTCCGCCGCCCTGGACGAGGGGAAGAAGACGATGTCGTAGCCGCAGCGTGCGGCGGTGTCGCGCAGCATCTTTTCGTATGCCGGAGTCAGGAAGTCGATGATGACGCCGATTTTTTCATTCATGGTTCAATTCCTCCAAAATCATTTCTGCGACGCGCAGGCCGTCGGCCGCGGCACTCATGATGCCGCCGGCGTAGCCCGCGCCCTCGCCGCAGGGATATAGACCGCGCAGTGCGGATTGAAAACTCAAGCTGTCGCGCACGATACGCACAGGCGACGAAGAGCGCGTCTCCACCGCCGTCAAAACGGCGTCGGGCGCATCGAAGCCCCTTAATTTCCGCCCCAGCATCGGAAGGCCCTCCTCGAGCGCCTCGCACACAAAGGGCGGGAGGCAGCTGTGCAGGTCGCACCAGCGAACGGAGGGAAGATAGGTCGGCACGACCTTTCCCGCTCCCGTTGACGGGCGATGCTTGAGGAAATCTTCGACCCGCTGGGCGGGGGCGGCGTAATTCCCGCCGCCAAGGCGATAGGCCGCGTCCTCCAGCTCCCGCTGGAATGCGACGCCCGCAAGGGTATCGCCGGACGGGAAATCCTCCGGTGTGACAGAGACGAGCAGTCCGCCGTTGATGTTCTCGCCGTCGCGCGCAAATTCGCTCATGCCGTTTGTCACGACGCGCTTTTCCTCCGACGCGGCGGCGACGACCTCGCCGCCGGGGCAGACGCAGAACGAGAACACGCCGCGCCCCTTTTCCGTGTGGCAGGAGAGCTTGTACGACGTGGGTGGGAGGCCGTAGCGGCCCGCCGCCTCCTTATATTGCGCTAAGTCCATGTCGCGCTGGCGGTGCTCGATGCGCACGCCGACGGCAAAGGGCTTGGGCTCCATCGGCACGCCGCGCTTTTGCAGCATTTCGAACGTATCGCGCGCGCTGTGGCCGGGCGCGAGCACGACGTGCTTTGTGGGCAGCGTGTACTCCCCCTCGGGGGCGCTCACGCGCAGCGCCGTGACGCTGCCGCTGTTCTGCTCGATATCCACAACCTTGTGGGAAAACCGAACTTCGCCGCCGCGGTCGATGATCTCGCGGCGGAGGTTTTGCAGCACCACATATAATCTGTCGGTGCCGACATGAGGCTTGGCGTCGACTAAAATATCCTCGCTCGCGCCGAAGCGGACAAACTCCTCTAAAATATAGCCGTGGCGCAGGTCCTTTGTGCCGGTGTTGAGCTTGCCGTCGGAAAATGCGCCCGCGCCGCCTTCGCCAAATTGCACGTTCGAGGTCAGATCAAGCTCGCCCGTGCGCCAGAAGTGCTCGACATCGCGCTTTCGCTGCTCGACCGCGCGCCCGCGCTCTAATAAAATGGGTCTTGCGCCGCAGCGGGCCAGCAGCAGCGCGCAGAAAAGGCCCGCGGGCCCCGCGCCGATAACGACAGGGGAGACCTCCGGCGCGGAAACAGGCGCGGGCGGCGTATATTTCTTCGGCGCGTAGGGCTGCACATTCTTATTCTTGCAGCGCCGTAAAACGCCGGATTCGTTTTTGACCTCGACCGCGGCAGAGCAGACGAGCTTCACGCCCTCGCGCGCGTCGATGGAGCGGCGCAGGAGATGAACGGAAACAAGCGCCTCCTCGCTCACGCGCAGCGCGTGCGCGCAGGCCGCGCGCAGCTTGTCTTCCTTTACCCCCACGGGGAGCTTCAGATTGTCGATGCGAAGCATGTGCGCCGCCTCCTTTTTCTCAAGTCGCGTTTCATTTTATTATGACGGAAAGGAAAGCGCAAGGGGAATCGCGCGATTATCACAGATTCTTAAAAAAGTCATCGGGAATTTAAGAAATCGTCAAATAGCGTTCAAGAAATATACATAAATATGCCCTATGATAGCACCATCGAAAGTCAAGAGGCCGCAAACAAGGGGCTCATTCCATAGGAGGTCATCATTATGTACGAAGACGAAAACAACCTGTATCATTACAGCTATCGCAAGGGCGACGAGCAGAACCCCAACGCCCCGATCGACACGAAGAACTACGCCGAGGACCCGTGGGATAAGAATCCCGGCGGCAGCCCGAAGAAAAAGGGCGGCAGCGGTCTTTCCGGCAAGATCGTGGCGCTGGCGCTGGTGTGCGCGCTCGTCGGCGGCTTCATCGGCGCAGGCGTGAGCGGCGCAACGACCAAGGTGAACCACACGAGCGTGCAGGTCAGCGACCGCGAGGTCGCGCAGGTGCAGACCGTCAAGGTCGACGGCAAGACGCAGATGTCGATGTCGGAGGTCTATGCCTCGAACGTCAACAGCGTGGTGTCCATCAACGTTTCCGCCACGACCAACTACTTCGGCCAGACCGTCGAGACCGCCGCGAGCGGCACGGGCTTCTTCATCACGCAGGACGGCTACATCCTGACGAACCACCACGTTATCTCCGGCGCGAGCAGCGTGAAGGTAACGCTTTACAACGGTGAGACCTACGACGCCAAGGTCATCGGCAGCGATGAGGACTACGACATCGCCGTTCTCAAGATCGACGTGACGGGCGCAACGCCCGTGGTGCTGGGCGATTCGAGCAAGGTCGCCATCGGCGAATCCGTCGCCGCCGTGGGCAATCCCCTCGGTGAGCTGACGTTCTCGATGAGCGAGGGCATCGTTTCCTGCGTCAACCGCGCGGTCAATGTGGACGGTACACCGTTCAACATGATCCAGGTCGACTGCTCCATCAACCCCGGCAACTCCGGCGGCCCGCTCTTCAACAGCTACGGTGAGGTCATCGGCATTGTGTCGGCCAAGTATTCGAGCTACTCGAACACCACCGTGGAGGGCATCGGCTTCGCCATCCCCATCAACGATGTGCTCTCCCTCGTCAAGGACATCATGACCAACGGCTATGTGACGAGCAAGGCCTACATGGGCATCACCCCGCAGACGATGAACGCGCAGATGGCGCAGCAGTATCGCTACGACGTGACCGAGGGCGTCTTCGTCTGCTCCGTTGACCCGGACAGCGCCGCCGACAAGGCGGGGCTCAAGCTCGGCGATGTCATCACGAAGATGGACGACAAGGATATTGCATCCTATGAAGACCTCGTCGCCGCCAAGAAGGCCTACACCGCTGGCGACACCGTGACGCTGACCGTGTACCGCGGCGGCGAAACGATCGAAGTCCCCCTCACCTTCGACGCTGTTCCCGAATCGGCGGAAACGAACAATTCCGACCAGAGCACCGACAACAGCTACAATGGTAACGGCGGGTACGGCAATGGCGGGTACGGCAACGGCGGCAACGGCTACTACTCCAATCCTTGGGATTTCTTCAATAATTTCTTTGGATATAATGGCTGATGCCATCTGAAAAGGAGCCTCGAAAGAGGCTCCTTTTTTTATTGCCGCGCGCAAGCGCGGCTTTTTTCGCGCCCAAAGGGCGCGGGGAGTTTTTGCAGCCCGAAGAGGCTGCTCCTTTTTGCGCCCATAGGGCGCAGGGGATTCAATCGCAGCGCGGCAGCGCTGCATCCTTTTTCCCGCGCTAGCGCGGGAGGGGGAGCGGCGTGCGCGCCGCGGCACCAAAGGGGGTATTCTCTTTCCGAAGAGAATACCCCCTTTGA
>ENA-ORLY01003429-ORLY01003429.1-human-gut-metagenome-genome-assembly--contig:-NODE-3429-length-12850-cov-6.709544_pt1 | contig 12850 bp, 17 predicted proteins | sample MGYA00243071_ERZ508832 | MGnify/ENA primary metagenome ERZ508832 (study PRJEB26277, sample SAMN04329777) | human gut metagenome | biome: human-associated habitat | host: Homo sapiens | place: USA...
GCGCTCTCCTTACGGGGTGTCCCGCCGGACAGCTTGTATATAATACCACCGCCGCAAGCGTTTGTCAACACCTTTTTTCAGATTTTTTTACAAATTTCCCGCCTGTGGATTTACAATAATAATGTCACTACTGACACCCCTGTATTACACGTTTTGAAAGGTAGGTTTTCTATGGAATGTTGCATTGTTGGTATCAAGTCGCTTATTGGGGTAAAATCCAGAAAGAACGGTAAAGAGCTGAACGCGTATATCCTGCATCTGGTTCGGGAGAACCCCCGCGACAAAGAGCTGAAAGGGCACGAGGTCTGCCAGCAGTTTGTCGATGCAGACCTCATGGCCGAGGAAGCCAAAAAGCAGGGCGGCTACTCTATGCTGGTTGGTAGCCGTATTGACATCCGTTACGACCCGGGCGGTTTCGTGGAATCTGTGGAAGTTCTTCCCAACGTCCCCGCCAACAAGTGAAGGTCACCCCATAAGATAAGTCGCTTGTAGCTGTGGAAGGATGTGGGTCGGTTTGGCTACACAAGTGAAAACGCTCCGTTTGCCCGAGGACGTGGTTGAAACCATCAACGACTTCCCCGGAAGTACATTTACAGAAAAGTTTGTCGCTACCGCTCGCCTGCTGGGGCGCGACCGGGAGAAGCTCCAGCAGCAGCTCCAGAACATGGAGCAGGAAAAACAGCGAAAGCTCTTGTACCTTGCGGATCTGGGGAAAATCACCCGCAAGAAGGAGAACATTCAGTGCACGCTGGATGAAATATTTTGGAAGATGTCCGAGGTGCAGCGGATGTGCAAGACCGTGCAAGGTGCTACCTCTACGCTGGTCTCGGATTCTTCAGATAGTAAGTAAAGGATTATGGTTGGAAAGGAGGTCTGTTTCTATGCTGCAGTTCTTGGAAGCTTCGGCTGGCGCTGATGCTGCTTCCCTCGTTACTACTGTTACCGGTATGGCGGGCACTATGCTCTCTACTATGGCCAGTAACCCGATTCTGGGCATCTTTGTCGGTGTACCTATCGCCGGTGTTGTCATTGGTCTGGTTGGTCGCCTGATGCGCCGTCACTAAGATTTTCTCTTCCTCCTAGCTTAAAGGCGTTCGCCCTTACCCTACACCTCAGGGCGGGGCGGACGCCTTTCCTTATGTCAGAGTAGCTTAAAATGTGCTGCGGTAGAGCGCCACGCCATGCAAGGCGGTGTGGTGGTGCGGGTTCGACTCCCGCCTCTGGCACCATGTAATACACAATCAGCCCGCAGCTGCGCCGGATCCGAACCGGCTGCAGCAACGGGCTGTATGACACGAGAAAAGCCGCCATTACCGGCGGCGAGTTTTAAGTGCATATATAGTCGTTACTATTATAGCTGTAAATATTGCTAATACCCTGTATTGGTTCTCGGGTGTTGTAAATAGTATTGCAATAAAATTGTATACAAACACAGTTATGTAAAATCCGAAATAACTTATCAATGCAACACCTATAATTGTTGCAATGCGTTTTAAATCCATTCTTTTCACCTCACCATGATTATAACAGGACGTGATAATGTGGTCAAGAAAGTAGCAGCTGTTATAATGGCTGTTTTGCTGTTGTGTGGTATCATTCCACTATCTGCCTTTGCAGATGATGTTTTGGACGTGTGCCCTAAGTGTGGTAAACGCACGTATGAGACATGGAATGATTGCACAACTTCAATTCCCGATATTGGTCTTCCTCTTTCTTGTAAAAGACGGCATTGCACTTCCTGTCAGTATACTTACTATGATTGGAATTGCATGGGTTTCACTGGCTATAAAGATTTTGATAGCGGCTCTGGCAATCTGATTTCGGATTATTTGAAAGAATGGAAAGATAAAACTTTCGGCAAAAATGCCACCGCCAAACCCTACCAAACAGGCGGCGGCTCTGCCGGTACTGGCGGCGTAGGCCGTAGGCCCTCCGGGTATGTAGATGATAAAGGCACTCCCTCGTTCAATGTCGACGGTAATTTGATTTTCTATGTGCCTATTACTGGATGGAGTGTAGATTCTTCATCAAAAAGCTGTGGTATTGCCGATACATATATTCATTCATCATTCAATGATGGGCAGCATGTAACAGGCGTTTTTCCGCTTCGTTCAGGTTATAAAGGCAAAGAATACTTTAAGGCCGTTGCTTATTTCACAGCCCCAGTATCTGGTAAATATTATCTTTATAATGGTGATGTTGTAGGTCTTATCAAATCCCCTGATTTTGCTTCTTATAAAGCAGTTGTCTCTTGGAATAGTTCGAGCTATGTTCGTTTATCTCAGGGGGATAAGCGGGCCGCCTATTGTTCTTCTGGATTTCTTGATAGAAAAAGTAGTAATTCAACGTATGAGGCTATTGGCTACGGTTTTCATATGATGGTTGTGCCTAATGAGGTAACCGTCAACAAGCAGACCAATATCACCATCAACAACAACACCTGGAACGGCAACATCTACCAGGACAACAGCACCAACCTGACCTACATCTACCCCCAGTACACGACCATCAACGAAAACAACGAAACAGTTACCAATATCAGCAACAACCCCATCATCTACAACAACGAAACCAAGCAATACTACACCTACGATACCGTAACCAACAATTACTACTATATCACCTACGAAGCGCCCACCCCGTCGCCCTCGCCCGACCCTGACCCCACACCTACCCCGGAACCTGGCGGCGACACAGGCGACACCTCCGGCATCATGAAGATCCTGCAGGAGATCAAGGCTGTGCTGGTCAGCGGCTTTGCGGGGATTACCGAAAAGCTTCAGAATATCGGCGTAGGTGGTTCCACGCCGGAAAGCGGCAAGCCTGGCAGCAGCTCCGGCGGTCAAAGCTGGTGGGACAAGCTGCTCGGCAAGATCGGCGACGCCATCGTGGACGGTCTGCTGGGCGCTATCAGCGCGGTGCTGAAGCTCATCTTTAAGCTGTTCACCACGATTCTGGGCTGGATCATCTGGCTGGTCTCGCAGGTGCTGACCCTGTTCCCGTTCCTGCCGCCCGGCCTTGGGGCGCTGCTCATCGGCGGCGTGGTTGTCTGCTTCATTATTGGCCTTATCAAATTTATTCGGGGGTGACAATATGCGTAATACACTTTTGCTGCAGCTGCCAGGCGTCCGGAAGATCTGTCTGTATTACATTGCCGCGCCGGTGCTGCTGCTCTGCCTGTTTCTCGGCACGGCCTGCCCGGCCCACGCCGAGGAAATTGCAGATTCTTCTTCCAGCACGTCCGACAGTACCGATACAGATGACGATCTAACCCTGGGTGGGGACATCACCGACGCCTACGACAAGTACGCGGGCGGTGTGGATTCCGGCCTGGATGACGTCAAGGATCAGTACGACGGCCTGGTCAACGATTCCACGCTGGGCTTTGTGCAGGCCGTCACGTCCTGGATACCGACCGAGTTCTGGGTCATTGTAGGGCTGTCCATTGGCTCGCTGGTCGTGCTGGGCATCGTCAGCTGGTTAAAGGGGTGAGCGTATGGAACAGTTTGCCGCTGTATGTACCGCTGTGCTGGATCTGTTCCGGCACAAGTTCATGCTGTACGGCTTTACCATCAGCTATTGGGATGTCCTGATCTGGTCGCTGGTAGCCGGTATCGTAATATCGTTTATAAAGGGGTTGTTGACCGGTGACGAATAAGTTTGCAACCGTCCTGTGCGCCTGCCTGATTGCCATCGCCGTCATGGCGCACGCTGTACGCGCAGAGGAATACGAAGATGTACCTGTTGACCCGCCCATTGAGACGGTGGAAGAGACGCCTGCGCCGGAAGATCCGGTATCTGATGCGCAAGGTCCTGCGCGTGTACCTGTGGAAATCGACCCTGACGCACTGGCCGCTGCTCTGACTCAGGCCCTTGCCACACCCACGCCGGACCCGGATGCCGAGCCAACACCCGAACCCACGCCGCAGATCATTGTGATCCAGGCCACGCCGGAGACCGCTCCGACGCCCGAGCCGACCGAAGCCCCCACGATCTGGGACAAGCCGTTCAACGACTACACGCCCACCGAGGGCCTGCTGCTCACATTCGTGGCGCTGTGCTTTCTGGCGCTGCTGATCTGGTTGAGGTGATACCATGGTAGAACAATTTCAAAACCTGCTGGCCTTTTTCGGCATTACCGGCGTACCGCAGAACTTCGCCGAGTTGGTGCCTTGGCTGGTCACTGTGCTGGCCTGCCTGGCCATCTTCTGGGGCGCGCTTAAGCTGATGTTCGGCATCGTCCGCACGATGTCGCGGTGGAGGTAGTGCCATGTGGGGCTTGATTCTGACCGTTGGTGCTGTCATCGTGGTGGCGCTGTTCCCCGCCGTGCGCTGCGCCGTAACCCATCCGCTGCACGTCCTCTGGTATGGCGTACTGGACAGCTTTACCTATCTGCGCCATAAAGATTATAATTGCTGCCACACCGGTGACCTCGACATCTACTGCGGGTATTTCGGGTCCGGTAAAACACTGTCGTTGGTCCACAAGGTCACCGGCCTGTATGAACGTTACGACGGTAAGACCGTCTGGTGCCCGCGCCGGGGCAAGTTCGTCACCCAACGGGTGCTCATCCTCTCCAATGTGGCGCTGGCTGTGCCCTATCAAGAGCTGCGCAGCCTGGCGCAGGTCGTGGCCGCCAGCAAGGTCAACCAGGCCTACGATGACGAGCACGATACCCTGACCGTGACCATTGCCTGCGTGGACGAACTGGGCGTCCAGTTGAACAGCCGGTCTTTCCGGGACAACATCGACCCGACGTTTTTGTCCACGCTGCTGTGCTGCCGCCACTACTACATAAGCCTGTACGGCAGTGCCCAACGATTCGGCCACGTGGACAAGCTGATGCGCGATGTCACGCTGAACGTCATCCAATGCCGCAAGATCTGGCGCCTGCAATGCAACAGCTGGTACGATGCCTGGGAACTGGAGAACGTCACCAACCCCGAACTGGTCCGCCCGCTCCGGCGCGGCTGCTGGTTCGTGCTCAATAAGGACTACCGCGCCTACAATACACTGGCGGTGGTCGACACCTTGACGAAGCGGTTCGAGGAGAAGGACATGCTCTCCGAGGCCGAGATCCTGGCCGCCCGCGCCCCTGCCGCCCCCACGCCGGATGCCGTGACGAATAAGAGCCGCAAGGCTCGGAAGATCACGCGGAACAAGTGACCCCGGCATGCGCTGCGGCGTGTTGGATTTAGCATACGCCGCAGCGCTGCCGTAATTAGAGAGTCCCCGGTAACGAGACCGAAGGCCCCGCCCGAGGTATTGGCAGCGCCTGCGCGGCGTTTTTCTTGCCATAACTGCCGCTTTTCCCGCGCAAGGGCAAGATTCGGGTCTTCCCACCGCCTGCAGTTTGTTTCTTTATCAGCTTTTCAAATGCGCCTGCGGCGCATTTGTCCATTTTGCGGGGCCTCGCGTCCCGCCTGAACCCCCGTGATGTAGCACGGGGGTACAACTCACCGCGAACCTTGCCACAATCTGCCGTTTTTTCTTTCAGCAACGTCAATTTTGAGAGGTGCAAAATGTTGAAGCAAAGAACACAAAAATCCGGCCCCCATGATGCAACAAGAATCCTGGTCGACTACTTTTGTTTTACCGTTTCTGTCAGTGAGTTCTTCGACCATGACATCACCGATGAAAAAGCCGTCTACACTGCCGACCGCATCGAGCGCAAGTTTATGCTGCGCGGGCTGGAATTCCAGGAACGCAAGGGTATGTATGGCTACGCCTATGCCCGGTGGTATGATGGTATCGTCTACGCCTGGGGCGGCAACAATACCATCTACATCCAGATGTCCGGCACCGGCTGCTGCACCTGGGAGACCACGCACCCCGGCCTGGCCTGGGAACGATGGATAAAACAACTGCAATCCACCTATGCCACACTGCATATAAGCCGTATCGACATTGCCTGCGATACCTTCGGCATGCTCAAGCTCCGCACGGTCCAGGCGTTTACGCGCAAGCGCAACTACATAAGCCGCTGGAAGACCTACCTGATCCAGGAGGGCAGCTCCGAAATGGCCGTCATCTGGGGCAGCAGTAAGTCGGACTTCCGCCTGCGCATTTACGATAAGACCCTGGAACGTGAGGTCAAGGGCAGCATCGACGCCGACAAAGTGCCTAAGAATTGGGTCCGCTGCGAGTTCCAGCTCCGCAATGATGCTGCAGCATCCTTCGTCCGCTCCTGGCAGGCAAGCAGAAGTATCGGCGATACTTTCATGGGCATCATGCGCAACCAACTGCTCTACGTAACCCAGTACGACGGCATTCACCGGGACCGAGCCACTACAGCCCCCTGGTGGGAGCGTCTGCTGGGGGACGCGGGACAGATCCACATGGCCTATGATGCCGGTAAAGATTACAACTTCGATTCTCTCTCCCGCTACATCTTCCATCAGGCCGGCAGCAGCATCAAGGCATACCTCACCATCATGGACGGTGACCTTGAACCGCTGCTGCAGGGTGTGCGGATGTCCTCGCTAAACGACCGGCAGACAGAGCTGGTCCGTTCGGCACAGGAAGAACGCCGGGAACGGCAGGAACGACAAATCGAATACGCGCAGATGTGAAAAGGGTTGGTTTTTGGAATGGGTGGAAAGCATCTCACACGGGACGACCGGGTCAGGATCGAGGCAATGTTCAAGGCGAAGGTCAGCACAGCGCAGATTGCGGCAGTCATTGGGTGCAGCAGACGCACCATCTACCGCGAAAAGCAGCGCGGCCTGTGTGAGCAGCTGAACCACCGAACTTCTAAAACCTATATGATCTACTCCGCCCAGAAATCGCAGAACCGGGCCGATCAGATGCGCGACCTGCACAAGGGCCGCCCGGTCAAGCTCTGCCCGCAGCTGGCCGCCCATCTTGAGGACTACATAGGCAAGCGCCATTACAGCCCCGCCGCTGCGGTGCGGGAGATCCTGCTGCAAGGTATGGCATTACCGCAAATTTCCACCAACACGGCCTACCGATACATCTACCGGGGATACCTCCGCCTGTGCAGCCTGGACTTGCCGGTCGGCCGCTACCAGTTGAAGAAAAAGCAGAACGAGCAGTACATCGCCAAAAACCACAAGAACGACCGCAGCATAGAGGAACGCTCGGCCGAGGTGGAGACCCGCGAGGATGTCGGCTTCTGGGAGATGGACACGGTAGTCGGCAAAAGCGCCGGGCCGAGCCGCTGCCTGCTGGTGCTGACCGAGCGCAAGACCCGCTACGAGATCGTCCGCGTACTGGAAAGCAAAACTGCCCGCGAGGTACTGCGGGTGCTGCATACACTCCGGCATAATCTGGGCGAGGACTTCGGCAAGATCTTCCGCGCCATAACCTGCGACAACGGCTGCGAGTTCTCCGCCGCCAAGGAGATGGAGCAGCTGACCCCGATCTACTACTGCCATCCGTACAGCTGCTGGGAACGCGGCACCAACGAGAACCAGAACAAGCTGATTCGCCGGTTCTGCAAAAAAGGAAAAAGCATGGCCGGAATCACTCCCGACCATGCCGAATATATAACTCTATGGATGAACAACTACCCGCGCCGCCTGTTAGGCTGGCAGCGCCCCGCCGACCTCATGGCCGCCGAGTGCGCCGCGCTGGGCGCAAAAATGCCTGCCTGATTTTGTGACATTTCGCTTGACAATTTGCTCAAATTTCCCGTCCTGCGGGGAGTCGCCACTCTAGGGCAGCCTTAGTTCTGCAATTGTTTTCGTTCTTCCTCGGTCAGTTCCCGGTACTCGCCGGGGGCAAGGGTCTCATCCAATGCAACGCCGCCGATGGAGAGACGGTGGAGGGTGTTGACGCCGGCGTCGTAGACGCCGAACATGCGCTTGATCTGGTGGTAGACGCCCTGGTGCAGGGTGACGCGCACGGTGCAAGGGTTGTCCCCGGCCGGTTCGGCCTCGGCGGGGGCCAGGTGTTCGCCGTCGGCCAGTGTGACGCCCGCCGCAAAGCCGCGGCGCATCTCCTCGGTCAGCGGAGTGTCCAGCGTAACCAAATACTGCTTGTCCACATGGTGGGCCGGGGCCAGGATGTCATGGGCCAGGGCACCGTCATCGGTCAGCAGTACAAAGCCGGTGCTGGTCTTATCCAGGCGGCCCGCCGGGAACAGCTCCCGCCGGGGGTAGTCCGCGGCCACCAGGTCCACCACAGTGGTATCCCGCTTGTCGCGGCTGGCGCTGACGACGCCCTCCGGCTTATTGAGCATGATATACACATACTTTTTATATTCGCCTGCCAACAGCGCGCCGTCCAGCGCGATCTGCGCGGCGGTCTCGTCCATCTGGGTATCCGCCTTGCGGCAGATCTTGCCCGCGACCATCACGCGCCCCTTGGTGATGGCCTTGCGGCTTTCGCTGCGGGTCATGCCGGTGCGCTCGGCCAGGTACTTATCCAGCCGCATCATGCCTGGTGCTCCTGGGTGATGGCCGCCGTTTTGCCGCGGGTCACCTTGATAAGATCGGCAGGGGCGCACTCTACCTGGGTGCCGATGCGGCCGCCGGAGACCATGATGGTGGGCTGGGCCAGACAGCTTTCATCGTAGACGGTAGCGAACTGCTTTTTCATGCCCACAGGGCTGCAGCCGCCGCGGATATAACCGGTAACTTTATTGATGTCGGCCACGTGGATCATGGCCACGCTTTTGACGCCCGCGGCCTTGGCGGCCTTTTTCAGGTCCAGCTCGGCCAGAACGGGCACGACAAACACATAATAGTTATGGTCTGCCCCCTGGGTGACCAGCGTTTTAAAAACGCGGGCCGGGTCCTGGCCGGTCAGGCGGGCGACGTTGGCGCCGTCGACGGCCTGGCCTTCCTCGTGGGGGTATTCATGGGCGGTATAGTTGACCTTGGCACGCTCCAGCATGCGCATGGCGTTGGTTTTTGCTTCTTTTGCCATTTGAGATGACCTCATTTATTATATAGTATAAGGTGTGGGCCGATGCAAGCATTGCGGGGTCGCGCAGCGATCAATGCCCCTGCGGGGCATTGATCCGCACGAGCGGGCCAGCTTTGCTGGCTGGCGGCCTTCGTTTTGGCCGTCAAGCGGGCCCCTACAAAGGTTTGTGCTTTTCCCTTTATATAAGACATGCCCATTATACGTCCCCTGCAAAATTTTGGCAAGGGGGGTTGACTTTAGCGCTTTAAAGTGTTAGACTATCATCATTCGATAAGAAAACACGAACGCTGGCGGCGATCGCGCCAGGAATCCAAAAGTTTAAGAAATAGAGAAATGGGAGACACATTATGATCATCGTATTAAAACAGCACGCCCCGGCCGAGCAGGTCGACTCCTTCTGCCACGAACTGGAGGATATGGGCTACCAGATCAACGATTCCGTGGGCAGCGACACCCACATCCTGGGCCTGATCGGCGACACCAAGTCCCTGGCCGAAAGCTGGGTGCTGGCCAACCCGGTGGTGGAGACCTGCCGCCGCGTGACCGAGCCGTACAAGAAAGCCAACCGCAAGTTCCACCCGGACGACACCATCGTGGACGTGGGCGGGCACAAGATCGGCGGCGGGTACTTTGCCGTGATGTCCGGTCCCTGCAGCGTGGAGAGCAAGGAGCAGATCACCTATGTGGCTCAGCGCGTACAGGCTGCGGGTGCCAGCATCCTGCGCGGCGGCGCGTTCAAGCCCCGCACCAGCCCGTACAGCTTTCAGGGGTTGCGTGCCGAGGGCCTGGAGCTTTTGCAGGAGGCCCGCGCTGTGACCGGCCAGCCCATCGTGACCGAGCTGATGAACAACGAGCACATCCACCTGTTTGAGGATGCCCACGTGGACATGATCCAGATCGGCGCACGCAATATGCAGAACTTTGAGCTGCTGAAAGCCGTGGGCCGCCTGAAGACCCCTGTGCTGCTGAAGCGCGGCCTGTCCTCCACCCTGGAGGAACTGGTGATGAGCGCCGAGTACATCATGGCCGAGGGCAACTCCAACGTGGTGCTGTGCGAGCGCGGCATCCGCACCTTTGAGACCAGCATGCGCAACACGCTGGATATTTCCGCTGTACCGATGCTGAAAAAGATGACCCATCTGCCTGTGGTCATCGACCCTAGCCACGCTGCCGGCATCGCCTTTATGGTGCCCGCGCTGGCCCAGGCTGCCGTGGCCGTGGGCGCGGACGGCCTGATGATCGAGACGCACAACAACCCGGCCAAGGCCAAGAGCGACGGCGCCCAGAGCCTGACGCCCGACCAGTTCGACGCCCTGATGAAGGTCATCAAGCCGGAGCTGGAATTCTTTGGGAAGAAGTTGAACTGATTATAGGTAAAAAGGCTCCCTCTGCGAGGGAGCTGGCTGCGCGAAGCGCAGACTGAAGGAGAGACAAGCAAATTAACTGCTACCAAATCTCAGGCTCTCTCCCCCACCCGCTTCGCGGGAGCCCCCTCCCAGAGGGGGCCATCCAGGAGGTGTCCCAGCGAGTGGGATGCCAACTTATTTATAAAGTATATAAGGTCAGCAGCAGGGTCGGGAAAGCCCTGCTGCTTTTTTGCTGCCGATAGGGGTGCCGCAGCGCATGGATTTTGCGGCAGTCAAAGAACTACTTCCGGGTATTTCCGCCCGGTATATATACTGCGGAACTCCGGAAGTACCCTGGTGTTTCCAACTACTTCCGGAGTTATGGAAGTACTTATAATTAACATATCTATGTAATTTATATAAGTACTTCCGTAGTTCCGCAGTTTTGATAAAGGGGTGGCTGTTTTTGCCAGAAACCACCGTCGCAAAAAAGATGCGCCTCGCCGGGATGGCGAAGCACATGCTTATTGGCTATTAGCTTTATTGGCCCGGTTCGTCTTTGGCAGGCCTGGTGCTTTGGGGCGTGCTGATGCCGGTCTCCCGGGCCGTTTGGATCGCCGAGGCGGCAGCCTCTTTGGCGGTCTGGGCCGCAGACTGCGCGGCATTGGCAGCCGTTTCTTTTGCCGTCTGGGCGGCGGCGGCAGCTGTACCCACGGCGGTCTGCGCGGTCTCCTTAGCGGTCTGGGCCACCTCTTTGGCAGCGGTCCTGGCGGCAGCGGCCAGCTCGTTCAGGCGGCGAACGCCGGCGCGGGTGGAGGCCAGCGTCTCGGCGTAGGTAAGGCTCTTCATATCCGGGAAGGCCCGCAGCAAGCGGCGGGTGCCCATCTTATCCACGCTGATGTCACGCAGCTTGGCGCGCATTTCGTTGGCACGCAGCAGCATTTCAAGCTTCAACTCGGCGGCGTTCTCGCGGCCTTCCAGCTTGGCCAGGGCCAGCTGCAGCTTTTGCTCGTCCAAAATGGTATCGGCGGTCATGGCGCTGACGCCCAGCACGGTGGTCAGCTTGTCGCTGGTCACACGCAGGCGGGCGCGCACCTCGTCGATCTCCTTCAGCTTTTTGTTCAGGCCGGTGGCGGCGGCAGCGGAGACGATGAGGTCGACCACAAACAGCGCCAGCACGGCGGCTTCGGCAGGCACCAGCACCTTCATGGGCAGCGGGCTGCTGGCCTTGGCCAGCGCTGGGTGCACCACCTTGACCATGATGACACTGCCCAGGCCCCACAGCAGCGAGAACTGCGGGCAGATGTAGCCGCCGATGTTGAACTTCATGTTGGAGTAGTCCCACCAACGGATGTGGTAAATTTTGAACAGCGTCCAGCCGCCCACCAGCTCGATGGCGGTGGTGAGCACCATGCCCACAAAGAACACCGCCACGGTGCTGACGCTTTCCCCCTCGCCGGAGGGGGCCAGCGCGGCCACCGTCCAGTTCAGCACCACCATGCCGCAGCCGTAAATGGGGCAGATGGGGCCGCAGAGGAACCCGCGGTTGACGAGCCGCCGCTCCTTGATGGCGGCGTAGACGACCTCGACGCACCAGCCGATACAGCCGTAGAGGAAGAACCAATACAGCGTTTGTACGACAAATGAAAAGATTTCTGTCTGGGTCATTCGGCGTCCTCCTGCGGGGCGGGTGCTTCGGCGGCTTCCTCCTCTTCCTCGGCTTCCAGCTCTTTGGCCAGGGTCTTGGGCTCCACCCAGGTCACGGTGCTGTCGGGGCCTTTGCGGGCGATCAGCGCCTTGATGGGGATGCCCATCTCGGTAAACATACCCTCGTGTTCGGTGCGCAGGTTCCAATCCGGCTCGTTGGCGTGCAGGTCAAAGGTCTGCCAGGTGATCTCAAAGCCTGCCGCCGGGAAGTAATGCAAACTGTCCCGGAACAGGTCATCGTCGTCGGTCTTGAACCAGATTTCCGCGCCCTCATCCATCAGCTGGCGGTATTGCAGCAATTGGCGGGGATGAGTCAGGCGGTGCTTGTTGCTGCCCGCGTTTTTGCTCCACGGATTGCAGAAGTTGATGTAGATGCGGTCCACCCGGTCGGCAGGGGTGAAGGCATTGCCCAGGCGCTCGATGTCGATGCTGGCGATCTTGACGTTATCAGGGGTCATGCCGCGCTCGGCATAGGCGGCCTCGACCTTGCGCTTGGCCAGGATCAGCACCTTGTCGGTGATGTCGATGCCCAGGTAGTTGATGTCCGGGTGCCGGGGGGCCAGCTGCGCCAGGAAACCGCCCTTGCCGCAGCCCAGCTCCAGGTGCCAAGGCTGGTCGGGGCGGGCGTAGGTCTCGTGCCAGTGGCCGCCGTGGGTCAGCGGCTCGTGAACGTGGAAATCGCAGGCCAGCAGCTCCGGCCGGGCATAGGGTTTAAAACGCATTCGCATGGTGGGGTGTCTCCTTACAATGTATTCAACAAAAAATCTTTTACTTGTTCAAAACTGCCGCTTGCCAGGCTGCCTTGGCAAAAGCCTGGTTTGCCGCCGCCGCGGCCCTGGTAGGCTGCGTTCAGCGCTTTGCAGGTCTCGCGCAGATCGCCGCCCGGGGCAGAGGCCAGCGCATA
>ENA-ORLY01003453-ORLY01003453.1-human-gut-metagenome-genome-assembly--contig:-NODE-3453-length-12756-cov-10.522281_pt1 | contig 12756 bp, 13 predicted proteins | sample MGYA00243071_ERZ508832 | MGnify/ENA primary metagenome ERZ508832 (study PRJEB26277, sample SAMN04329777) | human gut metagenome | biome: human-associated habitat | host: Homo sapiens | place: USA...
CCAAGTGGTAAGGCAAGGGTCTGCAAAACCCTCATCCACCAGTTCAAATCTGGTCGTCACCTCCAAAAGATTCCCGGGAACTTCGGTTCCCGGGATTTTTTGTTGTCTTTTTTCTAAAAAAGATGAGAGGAGCCATCAGCCGACAGTTCCCCTCTTCCGTCATTTCGCGTTGCACAATGCCGCCTTGCCCCAAGAGGGGGAAGGCTTTTTTTAAAACTTCAGCCGCATCTGGTACCACACCACGCCCCCGTGGGTGGAGCCGGAAACGCCCTCGTTCACAAAGCCGAACTTTGCATAGTAGTGCACCAGAGCCTCCTTGCAGGTCAGTACCAGCCCCTTCCGGCCCTGGGCCCGGGCATCGGCAATGGCCTGTTGCAGCAGCTGCCCGGCGTACCCCTGTCTGCGGCAAGCCGGGATGGTGTTTACCCCAAAGATCATCTGCCAGGCACCATTCTCCCGGTGGAGGGAGGCGTCGGCGTACATCTCATCGGTCAGGTCCGGCTGGTCGGTGCAAAAGCCGTCCACAAAGGCCAGCAGCGTTTCCCCCTCCCACAGCAGCCAAAAATGATCGCCGTACTGCTGCAGCCGCCCGGCAAACTCCTCTGCCGTAGCCGCCTCTGCCGCCGGGAAGCAGGCCGCCTCCACCGCTGCAATGGCCTCCAAATCCTTTAAGGTCCCCTTGCGGATCTCCATACATATTCTCCCTCTCTTTTTCTTCCGAGTGTACCACAGTTCCTGCCCAAAGGCAAAGGTCCTGCCGGTTTTTCCTTTTTGGGCCATTTGCATCCGCTGCCGCTCCGTGTTACAATGGCTATATTGCATCCAGGAAAGGAGCTGACACGCCATGCCCACCGAAAACCGCATCACCCTCACGCCGGACACGCCGGTGCGCTACCTAAAAGGGGTAGGCCCCAAGACCGCCGAGCGGTTCGAGAAGCTGGGCATCGTGACGCTGGCCGACCTTCTGTGCCATTATCCCCGTAAATACATCGACTTTACGAAGCCCTACTCCATTGCGGAAGCCCCTGCCGACACGGAATGCGTGGTCAAGGCAGAGGTGTTTGCCAAGCCCGGCGGGCGCATCCTGCCCGGCGGGCGGCGGATGGAGCGGGTCACCGCCGGGGATGACGTGTCCGGGCTGGAGATTACCTGGTTCAACAACCCCTATGCCGCCCAGAAACTGGAGATCGGGCAGGAATACTATTTTCAGGGCATCGTCACCGGCGGGATGCTGCGGCGTCAGATGGTCAACCCGCTGGTGCGCACTGCCGAACAGGTGCAGGCAGCCCCGTTCGAGGCCGTGTACCCCCAGACCGAGGGTCTTTCCAGCAGTGCCATTGCCAAGTGCGTGCGGCAGCTGCTGCCCCATGCCGAGCTTCTGCCCGACCCGCTGCCGGAGGAGATGCGCCGCAAATACCGCCTGCCTTCCAAGGCCGAAGCCGTGCGGGCCATCCACCGCCCTGCCACCGAAGAAGAAGCCTTTGCGGCCCGGCGGCGGCTCATCTATGAAGAGCTTCTGGTGCTACAGCTGGGCATCGGCCGCATGAAGAACCGCGGCTCCGCCGCCACCGGTGCCCCCATGCAGCCCACAGACCCGGCTCCCTTCTGGGCCAGCCTGCCCTTCTCTCCCACCGGTGCTCAGCGCCGGGCCGTGGACGAGATCCTGGCCGACATGGCCGGGGAGCACTCCATGAACCGCCTGTTACAGGGTGACGTGGGCAGCGGCAAAACGCTGGTAGCGGCTGCCGCCATCTGGGCCTGCATCCGGGCCGGGTATCAGGCTGCTCTGCTGGCCCCCACTGAGATTCTGGCCGCACAGCACGCCGAGGGTCTGAACCGGATGTTGGCCCCCTTTGGCATGCGGGTGGCCCTGCTCACCGGCGGCATGAAAGCCGCTGCAAAGCGCACCACGCTGGCCGCCATCCGGGGCGACGAAGCGGACCTCATCGTGGGCACCCACGCCATCCTCAGCGAGGGGGTGGAGTTTGCCCGGCTGGGGCTGGCCGTCATCGACGAGCAGCACCGCTTCGGCGTGCGGCAGCGCGGCATGCTGGCCGAAAAGGCCGTGAATCCGCACCTGCTGGTCATGAGCGCCACCCCCATTCCCCGCACACTGGGCCTGCTCCTCTACGGAGACCTGGACATCTCCATTCTGGACGAGCTGCCCCCCGGCCGTACCCCGGTCAAGACCCGGTGCATCACCGGCAAAAAACGGCGGGACCTGTACCATTTCCTCGATCAGGAGATCGACAAGGGGCGGCAGGTCTATCTGGTGTGCCCCGCCATTGAGGACACCCCCGACGGCGGGTTGAACGCGGTCAAGACCTACTACGAGGACATTGCCAAGGCCCTGCTGCCCGACCGCCGGGTGGGTCTGATGCACGGCAAGCTCAAACCCAAGGAGAAGGCCGCTGTCATGGAGGATTTCAAGGCCGGGCGGCTGGACGCACTGGTGTCCACCACAGTCATTGAGGTGGGCGTGGACGTGCCCAACGCCAGCGTCATGGTCATCGAGAACGCGGAGCGCTATGGCCTGAGCGCCCTGCACCAGCTGCGCGGCCGGGTGGGCCGTGGTGCCGCCGAGAGCTGGTGCTTTCTGGTCAGCGACAATACCGGCGAAGCGGTGCAGAAGCGGCTGAAGTTCCTCTGCAGCACCACCGATGGCTTTGCCGTGGCCCAGTACGACCTGGAGACCCGCGGCCCCGGCGACTTTTTCGGCAGCCGACAGCACGGTCTGCCCACATTGCAAATTGCCGACCTGATGAACGACACCCGCACCCTCCACGCCGCCCAGAGCGAAGCACTGGCCATGCTGGCGGAGGACCCGCTGCTGCAGGCCCCGGAGCACGCCCTGCTGGCCGCGCAGGTGCAGCAGATGTTCGACAAGGCCGGTGCCATGAACTGAAATCGCAGAACGGAGAGCCGAAGCTCTCCGTTCTGTTATTTTTTGCCCAGCCGCTTTGCGTGCCGGTCCCCCATGGGGATCACGTCGCAGAACACGCAGCGGCTCTTGGTGGACAGCTGCACATCCCGGTGATAACAGCCGAAGAACCATTTTTCATAGGTCAGCTTCAACAGAATTTTGTCCAGGAACTGGTGCAGCTGGTTGGTCTCGCCGCTGGCCAGCACCGTAAAATCCAGGAATCTGCTTGGCGCGTCGTGGGTGAGCACATAATCCACCTGATAGCCGCAGGCTTCCAGGTTCTGCTCGCAGGCCGCATATTCTTCATCGGAGGGCATCTCCTGCTTCCACCAGTTCACGCCCGGCTCCCGTTCCTCCCGGTCCGGGCTTTCGGCCCCACCGAAGCACAGGTACTTTTTGCCCTCCAGCTCCAGCACGCTGCCGCGGCACACATGGTAGACATTGCCGCCCAGGCTCTGCACCCGGCCGCCGAACCGCTCCGTTTCCGGATATTGGGCCAGCAGGTCGTAATTTTCGTGGGAGCCGTCCAGAAACAGCAGGGTATACGGCCGCTTTCGCAGCCAGTCCAACTTTTTCTGTTCTTCTGCGCTGCCGTCCCACACAAAGCCGAAATCGCCCAGCACCACCACGATGTCCCGTTTGCCCAGCCAGCGCAGCCGCCCGTGCCGGAACCGGTCCAGATCACCGTGGGTGTCGCCTGTCAGATATACCATTCCCGTCCTCCTGTGCCGGAGCGTGCAAAACCGCAGCCAAAAGCCGCAAAACCCTTGTCACGTCCCGGCAAACCTGTTATTATAAAGTATACAGCGTCTGCTGTTCCATTTGTGTTTTCTGCGTACCGCTGCCGGTGCGCATTGCTTCGTATAGTTTATCGCTTTTTGAAGGAATTGTCCACATGAAACGTATTTTTGCACTGATCCTGTCGTTTGCGCTCCTGCTCAGCTGCCTGGTGCTGCCGGCAGGTGCTATGTTCGACCCCTCCCCCGTCTATCAGGTGCAAGCCCAGAGCGCCTACATCGTGAACACCGACACCAACATCATCGTCTACGAAAAGGACAGCACCAAACAGGTGTCCGCCGGTGGCCTGACCAAGTATATGACCATCGCGCTGGTGCTGACCAACTATGCCGACCAGCTGGACAACACCTTCCAGATGCCGTTTGCCATCTCGGACTATGTGCACAACACCAGCAACGCCGACATGCGCTCCAACGAGACTTTCACCTACCGCGAAGCACTGTACGCCATGGTCACCCGCAACGCCAACGAAGCTGCCATGGGCCTTGCCTATACCCTTTCGGCCGGAGACCTGGACGGCTGGGTGAGCCAGATGAACGCCCTGTCTCAGCGCATCGGCACCACGAACAGCACCTGGACGGACGCCTGCGGCATCGACAGCGGCAACGTGACATGCGCTGTGGACATGTACCTGATCCTGCGCTACCTGATGAGCTTTGACGCCTTTGTGGAGATCTCCGGCGTGCCCACCTTTACCATGCCGGCCAAGGAGAAGCACCGGTCTCCGTCGGTGCTGGTCAGCCAGAATGCAGCCCTGAGCAAAAGCAGCGGCGGCAATTACTACCGCAGCGCCATGCAGGGCGGCATGTGCGACGTGACCGCCTACAAGAAGGACAGCGGAAACCAGAGTTACGTTTCCTGGGCCAATCAGGACGGTGCCACCTATATCTTCTGTGTGATGCAAAGCCCCGACACCTGCGACACCTTCGGCTACGCCAACCGCCGCCCGGCCCTGTATGAGACGGTGCGGCTGATCGACTGGGTGTTCGACACCTTTTCCATCCAGGCCGCACTGGACACCGACCTGGCGCTGGCCGAGATCCCGGTGAAGTATTCCGCCGACACCGACACCCTGCAGCTGTATCCGGCCGACAGCATGATGACCCTGCTGCCCTCCACCGGCGACGGCAGCGTGACCCAGAAGTATTTCCACCTGCCGGACTACGTCTGTACGCCCATCCGGCAGGGCGACGTGGTGGGCACCGTGGAGCTGAAGCTGGCGGGCGAGACCATCGGCGTGGTGAGCCTGATCGCCGGGCAGGATGTGGACCAGAACGCCCTGCTGCTCACCGTGGCCAAGATCCGCGAATTTCTGGGCAGTCTGTATCTGAAGGTGGTCATCGTGCTGAGCGTGCTCAGCGCCGCCATCTACGGGCTTTGGCTGCTGCTCAACCGCTGGAACCACCGCCGCCCCACCCGGAAGATCCACCGCCGCTGACCGGATCTCGAATAAGCAAAAAACGCCCCGGAAGCCTTCCAGCTTCCGGGGCGTTTGGTTGCGCCAGCAGGAGTCGAACCTACGATGGGGGAGTCAAAGTCCCCTGCCTTACCGCTTGGCGATGGCGCATCGTGCAAAACAGTATATCATATTTTCCGGATTTTCACAAGAGGCACCGGCATGTTTTCTTCCGCGCGGAGGCAGATCTTCTTTCATGAAAAATTTTTGGGGATTCGCTGAAAAACCTTGCCAAACTGTTGCGGTTGTGGTACGCTGTGGAAGCGAAATCATTCAAGGCCGTGCCGGAATGCCGCCCCCGCCGGGCAGGCACCGCAAGCGCTGCGGGGCACGGTTACTCCCGGGAAAGTGAGGAATTTTATGAAAAAAATTTTCCGAGCATTGACACTCTGTCTGGTCCTGCTCAGCCTGCTGTGTGCGGCAGTGCCTGCCGCCTTTGCCGCAGGAAATAAAGAGGACGCCTTTTATACCATCGGTCTGGACGCCTGCGGCGGTGTGAGCTCCACCGTGGTGGTCACCACCAATCTGGACGGCAAACTGACCACCCTGCCGGAGTCTCCCACGATGGACGGCTACACCTTCAACGGCTGGTACACCGAGCCGGTGGGCGGCAGCCGGATCACCACCGCTACCGTGTTCACCGGTGACACCACCATCTACGCCCAGTGGACCGCAAAGTCCAGCTCCGCCAGTCCCACGACCCCTACCCTGCCCGTGACCGGCGGTCCTGCCCTGCAGAAGCATCTGGGCACCCTGCTGGTGGCCGGCATTCTGGTCACGCTGGTGGTCGTGGCCGCCGTCTGATTTTTACATTTTGGAAAAACATGCACTGATTTTACGAAAGAAAGGAATTCCCATTATGATGACCGAAATGAAACTGCCCGCCTGCTATGCCGTGATCGACGAAAACGAGATGACCTATCTGGACGGCGGTGCCACCATTGCCGACAGCGACGCTTACAAGGCATTCCTGAACGTGGGTCAGGTCTTTAACCAGCTGGCCCGCATCTTCTCCGGTGCAAGCTCCATTATCAACAACATCAATGTGATCTACAAGTCCATCGTTGAGCTGAACAATCTGCTGGGCGGTTTCATCAAGAAGTAAACATTCTGCCGCAAAAAGAGCACCCTGTTTTCCGCGCAGGGTGCTCTTTTTGCGCAGCCTGAGGAATTTTGTGCGCAATTTTCAAAAAATATTTTTTGAAAACCCACTGCAACGTCATTTTTGTTACGGTTTTGTTGCATTTTGTCTGGTAGAATGCTGTATGTATGGATGTTCGGAGTTTCGACGAATTTCTGTACGAAAATCGCTTTTTCGCGCAGCAGGGTCCGTACCGGCCCTGCAACGCTTTTGATACGGAGGTGCCGTTATGGCAGACCGTGAACTGCGGCATATGCGCCGCACTGAACTGGTCGAGATCATCTTTGCGCTCAAGCAGAGCGAAGATCAGCTCAAAGCCGAAAATGCAGATCTGACCGCCAAACTGGAACAGCGGCAGATCCATCTGGACAGTGCCGGGTCCATTGCACAGGCCGCTCTGGAACTGAACCATGTGTTTGAGGCTGCGCAGGCAGCCGCCGATGACTATCTGGCTTCGGTGCGGTCGGTCGACCGGGACGCCCTGCAGGCGCAGGCAAAGGCCGAAGCAGACCAGATCCTGGCACAGGCCCGGGCCGAGGCGGAACAGCTGAAGGCACAGACCAAGCGGGAATGTGACGCCCTGACCGAGGCAGCAGAGCACAAGCGTGCCCAGACAGAGGCCGACTGTGCCGCCTTGCGGGCCAAAACGGAACAGGAGATCGCGGCACGGCGGGCTGCTTTTGAGCAGAGCACCCGTGAGCTGCTGCGCAGCCGCTGCGACACGGATATCCTGCCGGAAGAAGGCAAGGTAAAATGAAATCAACCGAGATCAAATTCACGGCCATCCCCTCCACAGAGGAGGTAAAGGCCGAGCGCGACCGTCTGGCCTACCGCAGCCGGTACGGACGGGTACTGCGCAGCACCATTTATGCGCTGGTGGTGGTGGCCGCTGTGGCCGTGCTGCTGGCCACCCTGTTTCTGCCGGTGCTGCAGGTGTCCGGCGACAGCATGAACCCCACGCTGGAGGACCGGGACATTCTGCTGCTGGTCAAGTCCGACAGCATGAAAACCGGCGACCTGTGCGGCTTTTATTGGCAGAACAAGCTCCTGCTCAAGCGTGTGATCGGCCAGCCCGGTGACGTGATCTCCATGGACGAGGACGGCTATGTGACCGTGAACGGCACTGTGCTGGACGAGCCTTATGTGGACGAGCTGGCACTGGGCGAATGTGACATCCGGTTCCCCTATCAGGTGCCGGAAAACCGGTATTTTGTGCTGGGCGACCACCGTTCGGTGTCCATCGACAGCCGCAGCAGCGTGATCGGCTGCGTGGAAAAAAGCCAGGTCGTGGGGCGGGTGTTCCTGCGCATCTGGCCGCTGAACCGCCTTGCGGTTTTCTGAGATCGTGCCTGCGGAGCGGGCGAATGTGTCCCGCCTCCGAAGCAATGTTGTGTGCATAAATTTCCCCAATCTGGAAAGGAGCGAATCATCCCCTCATGAAAAAGACGTTCAAAAAACTGTTTGCTGCCCTGCTGGCAGCAGCCCTGGTGCTGGCTATGGCCGTGCCTGCTTTTGCAGAGACCAATGCCACCAAAGGTTCCATCAAGATCGACCACACTGTAAGTGGTGAGACCTACACCATCTACCGCATGTTCAAGCTGGACAGCTACAACGCTGAAAGCAATACCTATTCCTACACGGTGGAACCTGCCTGGAAGCCCTTCTTCCAGGACGGTGTAGCGGGCTCCGAGTACATCACCCTGGACCGCCAGAACCACCCCACTTGGAATGCCGCAAAGAGCCAGGATTCTGACAAAGCAGATTTTGCCAAGCTGGCTCTGAAGTGGGCTACTGAAAACAAGGTTTCCGCTGCTGCTGAGTCTCAGACCAGCACCGGAAGCGATGTTATCTTCTCCCACCTGGACCTGGGCTACTATCTGGTGGACAGCTCTCTGGGTGCTCTGTGCGGTCTGAATACCACCAATCCCGATGTCACCATCACGGAAAAGAACGGCCAGCCCACCATCGAGAAACAGGTCAAGAACGGTGATACCTGGGGTACCACCAACGACGCCAAGATCGGTGATACTGTGGAGTATAAGGTCGAGATCAAGGTTGCTGACGGTGCTCAGAAGTACACCGTCACCGATACCATGAGCAAGGGCCTGACCTTCAATAGCGGTTCCCTCAAGGTTACCGCCAATGGTGCTCAGACCACCAATTATACCCTCACTCCTACTGAGAACGGTTTCACCTTGGAACTTCCTGAATCCTACGTCAGCAACCTCACCAAGGGCACCGTTATCCTTGTGACCTACAATGCTACCCTGAACAAGAAGGCTGTCATTGATGGCGATGGCAACACCAACGAGGTCACGCTGAGCTACGGCAATCATCAGAGCACTGTTCCCAGTAAAGTCACCACCAAGTCCTACCAGTTCGATCTGGTGAAGGTGGACGGCACCACCAACAAACTGCTGGACGGTGCTGAGTTCGAGCTGGCCGATGGTAATACCAAGCTCTCTTTCGTAAAGGATGATGACGGCAACTACCGTGTGGCTGCCGCCGGCGAGGATGGTGCAACCACCACCATTACCGTCAAGAACGGCAAGGTCAACATTTACGGTCTGGCAGGCAAAACCTATACCCTGACCGAAACCAAGGCTCCGGACGGTTACAATAAGCTGGTAACCCCCGAAACCGTAAACCTGACCGATGGTTCCATGGCTTCTGCCACCATCGAAAGTGAGACCTATGTAGACGGCGGCGTTGTGGTCAAGAACAACGCTGGCACTGTGCTGCCCAGCACCGGCGGCATGGGCACCACCCTGTTCTACGTTGTGGGCGGCGGCCTGATGGTGGCAGCTCTGGTGCTGCTCATCACCAAAAAGCGCATGGAGCACAAGAACTAAGCAACCATCCCTGAAAACACCCGGAGCGGGGGCGACCAACTCGCCTCCGCTCCTTTTTCACAGCACAGAGGGCCTTGCCATGAAAAAGCACTCCGGCACCATCCTGCTCGTCCTCATTTTCTTTGTGGGCCTTGCGGTGATGCTCTACCCTACCATCAGCGATTACATCAACCAGCGCAACCAGACCAGGGTTGTCAACAGCTACGCCCAACAGGTGGACGGCCTGTCCGACGCCGACTACACGGCCTATTTTGATGCCGCCGACGTCTTCAATCAGGAGATCGCCGCCGCCCCGGATGCCCTGTACCACGCCGACCGCTTTTCCACCTACAGCACCACGCTGGACGTGACCGGCACCGGCATCATGGGCTACATCACCATTCCCCGCATCGGGGTGGAGCTGCCCATCTATCACGGCACCAGCGACGCCGTGCTGCAGGTGGCGGCAGGCCATCTGGAAGGCACCAGTCTGCCGGTGGGCGGCGAGAGCACCCACGCCGTGATCTCGGCACACCGCGGCCTGCCCAGCGCCAAGCTGTTCACCCATCTGGACCGGCTGGAGGTGGGCGACACCTTCACCATCACCGTGCTGGACCGGGAGCTGACCTACGAGGTGGACAAGATCTCCATCGTGCTGCCCACCGAGGTGGACGAACTGAAGGTGGTGGACGGCAAGGACTACGTCACCCTGATGACCTGCACCCCCTACGGCATCAACACCCACCGGCTGCTGGTGCGCGGCCACCGTGTCACCGCCCCGGAGAACCTCAAGCGCATCCGCGTTTCGGCTGACGCCACCCGCATTGAGCCCATCCTCATTGCGCCGCTGCTGGCCGTGCCGCTGCTGCTGCTTTTGCTCATCGGCCTGCTGGTCTCCGGCAGAAAACGCAAACAGAAATGACAAAAGCCGCCCGGCTCCTGTTACGGAACCGGGCGGCTTGTTTTATGCGGGAATGTTCAGCGGGCTTACTGCTGGGCCTGCTCTGCGCGCTTGGCACCGATCTCCTTGAGCAGCGGCGTGTTGAAGAAGTCGTTTTTGCCCTCGGCAAAGGGGCCCTGCATGCAGCCGGGCGGTCTGTATGATGTTCCCTGCATGGAGGAGCACCTCTGCCGGAGCTGCCCCTGCGGAACCAGGCGTGACCCCGGTGTTCACTCCACCAGCGCCACGGCCACGTCGTTGACGTTCGTGCCGGTGGCGCCCGTGCGGATGAGCCCGCCCACCGCCTGCAAAGCATGGTAGGCGTCGTTGTCGGCGAAGGTGCGGTACACGTCCCGCCCGGCTGCGCGAAGGGCGGCTTCCGTCTCGCCGTCCACATAGCCGCCGGCGGCATCGGTGGGGCCGTCGGTGCCGTCGCTGCCCACCGAGAACACACAGCAGTGTTTCAGCCCGGCCAGCGCAGGAGCCGCCGCAAGGGCCAGCTCCTGGTTGCGCCCGCCCAGGCCCTTGCCGGTCAGGTGCACCACGGTCTCGCCGCCTGCAATGTAAGCCAGCTTCCGGCCTCCGCCCGCATGGGTGCGGACCACCGAACCAAGGAAGCTGCCCGCCTCCCGCGCCTCGCAGCAGAGCCGGTCGGTGAGAAGCACCGGCTCATACCCCAGCGCACGGCAGGCCGCAGCGGCTGCCGTGCACAGCTCCCGCACACTGCCGGTGATGCGGGTGGTCACGTTGGTCAGAGCCTTGGGGGTCTCCTGCCGCAGCAGCTCCTGTGCCGCGGTCGACAGGCGCAGGTGGTATTTCTCAGCAATGGCGATCGCCTGCCCGCAGGTGGAGGTGTCCGGCACCGCCGGGCCGCTGGCGATCATATCCAGCGGGTCGCCCAGAATGTCGCTGAGGACGATGCTGAACACCTGTGCCGGGGCGCAAGCCTGCGCGAACCGCCCGCCCTTGACGCCGGACAGACGCTTGCGGATGGTGTTCATCTCCACGATGTCCGCGCCGCTGGCCAGCAGCTGGGACGTAATGTCCTGCAGCTCCTCTGCAGGGATGAGCGGCTTTTCAAACAGTGCACTTCCACCGCCGGAAAGCAGGAACAGCACCGTGTCCTCTGGCTGCAGGCCCTGCACCAGCTCCAGCGCCTTCTGGGTGGCGGCAAAGCTGTTGGCATCCGGCACCGGGTGGCCTGCCTCGCAGCAGGTCACACCGGGGATCTTCCCTTTTACATGGTCGTATTTGGTCACAACCACACCGCCGTCCACATGCCCCAGCACGGCAACGGCAGCATGTGCCATCTGCCATGCGGCTTTTCCGGCGGCCACCAGCACCGTGCGCCCTTCCGGGTGAAAATCCTTCAGCGCACGGCGGACCGCCTCGTCCGGCAGAACCGCCCGGATGCTGGCTCCCACGATCTGATCCGCGCAGCTGCGCAGCGTTTTTTCCATAAACAAGAGCTCCTTTCGTTTCCGGTCCGCGTCCGACACGGCAGGCCGGTCCATCCGGCTCCATTATACCGCAGAACCGGCGTTTCGGGAATATTGAAAAAGCAGAGCGCTCCCCTTCTGCGGGACGCTCTGCTTTTCTTGTCAGGTCTCTTTCTGCAGCTCTTTGTCGATCAGCCCCTGCAGGCGCTCGGTCTCTTCTGCTGCATAGGCTCTGGCATCGATCTCCACCGGCTGGAAGTAATAGCCCAGGATGTCCTCCTCGCCCGAGACGTACCCATTCTGATCGTTCCGCAGCCATCGTCTGGCCTGGTCGTAGTAGGCCGCCTGGGTCGCGGCATCGTCCCAGTCGATGTTTTCCACCACATAAGCCTGCTGCACATGAAACGCCTCGTGGGCGATGGTGTCCATGGTCTCCTGGGCAGTCCCGCTTTCCAGCACAGACCGGGAAAGCACGATCTGCCGGGAAGCAGCGCTGTAGTAGCCCAACCGGTCCTCGTCGAGCGGCTGGACCGTGACCTCTGTCCCGTCCGGCACCCCCAGCATGGCAAGCTCATAGGCGGCCAGCTGCTTTGCCAGTTCGGTCTTGCTGTCCAGAGACGCCGTTTCCCAGGCATCCTCCGCAAAGCCGGGCAGGAATTTCTTTTCGTGAAGCTGTGCCGTCGTTTCTGCCTGCGTCTGCAGGGGTGCCGCTGCGGTCAGATACACCCGGCTGCTCCACATGCCCCAGCACGCCGGAACTGCCAGCAGGAGCGTCGCCAGCAGCACGCCGAACCGGCGGCAGTTCTCCCGGACGCGGTCCTCCCCGCACAGGATGTCAAAATCGCTGTACCCGCAGCGGCGGCTTTTCCGGCGGAACTGCCGGACACCCCACACCTCATCCTTGGCGGCGGCACCGGCTTCCTCTCCAAAACGGTCGGTTACCCTTACCTGAAGGACGATTATGCCGCCGCCCTGTTCAAATCCCGCTGCTCCTGCAGCATGCACCCCTGTAGACGTTCCTGCCGGGTGGGACCCTCACACTAATCAAAAGCCCACTGGGCTTTTGATTGCCCCGCCTGCGGCGCGGCCCGTGCTCTTTCAAATCCCGCTGTGAAGACGAAAAAAGACCAGTACACAAAGTGTACTGGTCTTTTTTGGTCGGAGCAGCGGGATTTGAACCCACGGCCTCCTCGTCCCGAACGAGGCGCGCTACCAACTGCGCTATGCC
>ENA-ORLY01003457-ORLY01003457.1-human-gut-metagenome-genome-assembly--contig:-NODE-3457-length-12729-cov-5.595321_pt1 | contig 12729 bp, 5 predicted proteins | sample MGYA00243071_ERZ508832 | MGnify/ENA primary metagenome ERZ508832 (study PRJEB26277, sample SAMN04329777) | human gut metagenome | biome: human-associated habitat | host: Homo sapiens | place: USA...
TTAATTATAACTGAAAGATGAGCTCTCGGCTCTTTTTTATATAAATTTGCAATTTACACCATTATATGGACTTTATCGGCTCTTATGTTATATGGGGACTTTCAGAAAAGAAGGATATAAGTTTAAGCGTTATTGCAAAGGGCGAAAGAGCGGAAAGACTTAAGGCAGAAGGCTGTCTGATTAATGGAAAGACATACCACCCGGAGGTATTGACCCCAGAGGAAGCAAAAGGTGTTGACCTTCTTGTTGTATCATTAAAATACGGCGCACTTGCAGGTGCATTAGATGATATTAGGGAAGCCGTCGGTGAGAATACAATTGTCATGAGTCTTATGAATGGTGTTGACAGTGAAGAGATAATATCTACCAAGATAGATAAATCACATATCATTTATTCACTTATAAAGGTGGCGTCACACCGCGAAGGTAAGGAATATGTGTTCAATCCTCAGACTACAATAGGCATTATATATGGAGAGGAAACTGCACCATTTGAGAGTGAGAGAGTTGCGGCAATAAGAGATTTATTTTATGGAACAGGACTTAATTACAGAGTGACTGAATATATCAAAGAAGAGATATGGAGCAAGTATAGACTTAATATCTGTAACAATCTTCCACAGGCTATTATTGGAGCAGGTGTTGGCTGTTATACTGACAGTGAGCATATGAAAGCAATCAGCAAAGGATTACGTAAGGAGGTTGAAGCAGTAGCTCTTGCCAAAGGCATTGATATGAGCAGGTGTGCAGATAACTCAAGCCGAGGAAGCGCTGTTCCGCCAACAGCAAGATATTCAACACTGCAGGATATTGACGCTGGCAGACACACAGAGATAGATATGTTCTCTGGCGCAATGATGCGCATGGGGAAAGAACTTGGAATTGATACACCATATAATGAATATACATATCACATCATCAAGGCACTTGAAGAGAAGAATGATGGCATGTTTGATTATGATGAGAATAGTGAGGCTGTGACTTATTCTAAGTAGTGGCAGACGGATTTAGCAGGCATGTGGGGTACAAGACAGAAAATATAAGATATTAATCATGGCGCAGCCTTTTTAAGGGCTGCGCTTATTGCTTCTATAAAGACGGAATATGTATATCTGTTGGCTGAATCATAGGTTATGTTGGTTGTGCCGGCTTCCATGACTTTAGCAGCAACTTCATCAAATGAAGTTGTGAGCTTAGGGTACATAGTTGTGATTGATTCAGAAAGATTAACAAGCTCAATGCTGTTAATGTTAGAGGAATCAACTGTGACCTGGATATCAACGGGGTTGCCGTCTAACAGAATAGAGGCGGTATATACTCCGGGGCAGAATTTAGGAGCGTCGGCATTATCAAGGGGTGTCTCAATATTAGAAGAAGCAGAAGCATTTACAGTGCTGCTCTTAGGTTTAGTAGTATTCCTGGAATTATCAGAACTATTGCTGCCAAGACGGATAACAGCGAATATAATAAAAGCTATTATAATAGCAGCGATAACCGCTCCAATAAGGAGCTTTTTAAATGGAATAACAACAATTTTAGTCTGACTCATCACAAAGAAACCTGCCCTTCATATTCATTATTACAAAATATATGGTATGGAGTGGGAGATTATGATTAAAATGTGGTATATTAAATACAAATGTATTGGATAGTGTAAAATGGCACATTAAATTAATGCATAGCTTGAAAAACCTACTAAATTGTTAAATATGATGAAATGGTAGGTTTATGAAGAGGTGAATGATTATGAACAGTAAATTTATCAAAACATTTGCAGTAATAGTGATTATAGCGGCAGGCATGACAGCATGTGGACAAAAGAAAAATGTTACAACAGATGATGTATCAGGAAAAGAGATGGCGAACATACAGGAGACTGCAGCACAGGAAGTGACAGCACAGGAAATTATAACACAGGAGATTACAACCGAAAAAGAACCGGAAGATGACGAATATGTTCTTGTAAATAAATACATACCGGATATATATGTCGAATTGATGTATGCGACAGACAATAACTTTACAGGTGTCAGAATATATGATTTCACAGACGCATACCTTCGATACGGAACAGTTAAGAAGCTTGCAAATGTGCAGAAAGAACTGAAAGAACAGGGGTACAGCTTAAAGATTTGGGATGCATACAGACCGTTTGAGGCACAGCAGAAATTGTGGGAAGTATATCCGGACCCTAATTATGTGGCAAATCCGGCTGACGGAATGAAAAAGCATAATCTTGGAGGAACAGTGGATATTACAATGGTTGCTGCTGATGGAAGTGTTATATCAATGCCGACAGAATTTGATGATTTTTCTTTGAAAGCAGATAGAGATTATTCTGATATAGAAGATGAAGAGGCTGTGAAAAATGTGATGATTCTACAGAATGCTATGGAAAATAACGGATTTACAGGCTATCAGGGAGAATGGTGGGACTATTCAGATACGGTGGAATATGAAGCGGTTGATTTCGAACCATGATGAGACATGATATGAAAAAGTGCATTATGGTAAAGTAAATGATGGTAAAGTCTATTATAGAAAGATTAGGGGAGTAACACATGTCATTACAATTAATTCTGGGAAGCTCTGGTGCGGGTAAATCGCACTATCTGTATACGCATATAATTGAAGAGTCAATGAAGAATCCTGACAGGAATTATATAGTTGTTGTGCCGGAGCAGTACACTATGGCAATTCAGAAAAGACTGGTGTCCATGCATCCAAGAAAAGGAATACTTAATATAGATGTTGTGAGCTTTGAAAGGCTTGCGTATAAAGTATTTGAGGAAGTGGGTGAGGATAATCTTGAAGTCCTTGATGATACAGGAAAGAATCTGATTATTAAAAGAGTTTTAGAGCAGAACAAGGACAGATTAAAATATTTTGGAAGTAATCTGTCTAATACAGGATTTGTGTCAGAGATGAAGTCTGTTATATCGGAGATGCTTCAGTATGATATCAAGCCGGATGTTATGCAGGATGCGGCAGGTGCAGCATACAGTGATTCAAAGGGAAGTGTAGCACTTCAGTATAAGCTTGATGATATAGTACTTGTATATAACGCATTTGCAGAGTACATAGACAAGAATTATATAACTAAAGAAGAAATACTGGATAAATTATGCAGCAAGGTTACAGAGTCAGAGAGAATAAAGAATTGCGAGATAGTATTTGACGGGTTCACAGGCTTTACTCCGATTCAGTACAATTTAATGACAATTCTTTTATCAATGTGTCCGAAGATATATGTTTCTCTGACAATTGATGCATCTGAGCGTGAAAATTCAGTAAGAGGCAGGGAAGAACTTTTTTTCATGAGTAAGGACTGCGTATCAAAGCTTTATAAGATATGCGATGAAGAACATGTGAAAGTCCTTGAACCTGTGTATATTGCAGGAAAAGCAGTACCGGGAAAGAATGTAATTGTAAATGTTAATTCAAGATTTAAGAATTCAGAAGAACTGGATTTCCTGGAACAGAATCTTTTCAGAAACAATTCGGGAAGATTTAATAAGAAGACTGACAATATCGTTATATATGAGGGAGCTGTTGCCAAGGAAGAATTAACATTTGCAGCAGGAGAAATAATAAGACTTACAAGACTGTGTGGATACAGATATAACGAGATTGCGATAGTTACTGCGGACATGGATGGCTACGGCAAACTGGCGGCTAATATATTAAAGCAGAACGATATACCATATTTCTTAGATTACAAGCGCCATGTGACGGACAATCCATTTATTGCGGCAATTAACGGTGCACTTGGAATAATAGAGAATAATTACAGCTATGACAGCATATTAGGATTCCTAAGAACCGGAATGAGCGGAATGGAGCGCGAAGATATTGATCTGTTAGACAATTACTGTGTTGCAGTTGGAATCAGAGGCAGGGGAAAATGGCATGAACCATGGATAAGAAAGTTCAGGGGAACAGTCAATAATACTGACCTTGAGAAGCTTAATTCACTAAGAACAATGATAACGGATATGTTGGATCCATTGGAAGAAGTGCTTAAGTCAAAGGAATCTGATGTTGCAGATATGGTAAAGGCTCTTTACGAATTCCTTGTGTATGAAGATATGGAGCAGAAGGTAAGTGTGCTTAATGACAGCGAGTACACTGGTGATGAATATGCGCAGTTATATAAGAAAGTTATAGAAGTATTAGATAAAATGTATGCCCTTCTTGGAAGCGAGAAGGTTGGTATTAAAGAATTTAACAAGATACTTGCGTCAGGATTTCAGGAGATTAAGATAGGACTTATTCCGCAGACCAACGACTGCGTTGTTATCGGAGATATAGAAAGAACCCGTCTTGACAATATCAAGGTCATGTTCTTTGTCGGAATCAATGACGGCAATGTACCTAAGAAGGCTGATTCAAGAAGCGTTCTGTCAGAAAGCGACAGGGAGTATCTTGAGGATAAGGGAATAGTTATGTCAGCTTCCGTGAGGGAGAAAGCATTTACACAGAGATTCTATCTGTATCTTATTATGACAAAGAGTGCGGAGAAGCTTTACATGTCATATGCGGTAAAAAACAGCGAGGGTGCGGCGCTGATGCCTTCATATATTATAAGAAGCATGAGAAAAATGTTTTCACATTGCCTTAAGTTATCTTACAAAGACACGGCACAGCAGAATTCATATGTGACAATACCGCGGGCGGCTAACAGCTTTGATAATATTGAAATTGCTGCAAATGTAGATGAGGATATTATTGATTCACTTACTGGCGGCAGGCTTGTCGGAAGCGTCACATCTTTTGAGAACTTTGCAGAGTGTCCATTGAGATATTACTTAAGGTATGGAGTTGATTTGAAGGAAAGGGAAGAATTCACATTTTCACCGGTAAACTTCGGCGTCGTACTGCATGCGGTTATCCGTGAGGTGTGCGACGAAATCAAGAAAAACGGTGAGTCGTACTATCTGATATCAGAGGAGAAGCGCCGCGAGATGGTAAAAAGAAGTGTCGCTGCAATTACTGACATATACCAGAACAGTATCCTTAAGGATTCAAGCCGTAATTCATTCATGATTAAGCGGATGGAAGACCTTGCAGACCGCACTGTATGGGCGATGGGTGAACAGTTAAAATGTGGTGATTTCGTGCCATTTGTATTCGAGCATAAGTTCAATATGGAAGTCGGGGACGGAGACAGAAAGCAGCTTATGAGCGGAACAATTGACCGCGTTGACATATGCGAAAACGGCACAGATGTATATGTAAGAATTATCGATTACAAGACAGGAAAGAAGGATTTCAACATAGTAAAGACCTACTACGGAATTGATATCCAGCTTATGGTCTACATGGAAGCGGCAATGAAGCTTGTGGCGAAGATGCGTCCGGGTAAAAATGTGATTCCTGCCGGAGTGTTCTACTACAACATAAGTGACCCGATTGTATCTGCGACAACAGAGAGTGCAGAAGAGATAGAGGATAAGATTAAGGGTGAACTGCGTCTTAAAGGAATGGTTAATTCGGATAAGGATATTGCTGAGAAGATGGACAATACTGGGGGGACATCACTTAATATTCCGGTTAGCAGAAAGGCTGACGGTGGATTTGACTCACGAAGAAGTAAGGTGATGAATACAGAGCAGTTTAATATGCTTGGAAGATTCGTTGATGTAAGGGCGGTTGATACTGCGGACAGAATTGCAGGTGGTGATATCAGGAGAAGTCCTTATAAAGATGGACAGTTTTCAAGCTGTGACAGATGTCCTTATGGGGCAGTGTGTGGATTTTCAGTGGATTTGCCAGGCTGCAATTATAGAAAATTAAAGAAATTCGATGATGAAGTATTATGGAATAATATAAAGGAAGGGGTTGATGAGAATGGAAAGAAAATGGACACCGGCGCAGAAGAGCGCGATTGATACAAGAGACTGTAATGTGCTGGTTTCGGCGGCTGCCGGTTCAGGAAAGACTGCTGTTCTGGTAGAGCGAATCATTTCCATGATTACAGACCCTGACAAGAATATAGATATAGACAGGCTGGTTGTTGTTACATTTACAAAGGCGGCAGCAGCCCAGATGAAAGACAAGATAAGAAAAGCACTTGATTCAATGCTTGACGAGAATCCGGGGGATGTGAACCTTTTAAGACAGATAACACTGCTTAACAACGCACAGATAACAACGATAGACAGTTTCTGTCTATGGATAATCAGAAATCATTTTCCAGAGGTTAATCTGGACCCGGGGTTCAGGATAATGGACGAGGGTGAGAAGAAGCTTATTGAAAATGATGTGTTGGAAGATGTGCTTGAGGAATTCTATGCCGAAGCAGATGAAGAATTCTTTAATCTTGTTGATGCATTTGGCATGGGAAGGGACGATTCAGGGCTTGTGAGCATTATAGATAAAATATACCGTTTTTCAAGAAGCAATCCGTGGATTGATGAGTGGTTTGACGAGTGCATGTTAGTTTATGATGATGAGACTTACGATAATCCTGCAATTAAGGAGCTGTATGATTCAATTAAAAATGCACTTTTCGATTACCGTGATAAATACAACAGATTAGTAGATATCTGTTCTGAGCCGGCAGGACCTGCAGCATATACAGGTGCTTTGCAGTCTGACCTGCTTGGAATTAATGAGATGATTAATTCACAGGATTTTGGAGAGCTTGGCAGAAGAATAAGAATATTTTCATTTGAAGCCCTGTCAAGAAAGAAGGATGCAGGAGCAGACCCGGATATTAAGGAATATGTTAAGGGGCAGCGAAAGTTGTTTAAAGATTACATAGGACGGCTTAATGATAAGATATTCTTGAAAGATGATGAGGGAATATTTGCAGACATGCAGGGGGCAGGCATCCAGATACGGACTTTACTTAAAGTGGCAAAGGTGTATGCCAAGCGTGTTTCAGAGGTGAAGCGAGAGAAGGGCATAATTGATTTTAATGACATGGAACATCTTGCTCTTTCAATACTTGTAAAGAAAGAAGATGGAAAGCTTGTATACACAGAGACTGCCGACAAGCTTGCGAACAGATTTGAAGAGATACTGATAGACGAGTATCAGGATTCCAATCAGCTGCAGGAGGTTATTCTTAATGCGGTGTCGAAGACGAGACTGACAGGTGAGAATAACAATATATACATGGTTGGTGATGTAAAGCAGAGCATATACAAGTTCCGTCTTGCCTGCCCGGAGCTTTTCATAGAGAAGTACGATACATACGGCGAGACTGGCGATAATGTTAGAATTGAATTACAGAAGAATTTCCGAAGCCGGGAAAATGTACTTGAGTGTGTCAATGATGTGTTCAGTCATATCATGAATAAGAATTTTTCAGGAATCGGGTATGACGAATCGGTAAGGCTTAATGCAGGATTTCCATATCCTGAATATAGTGACAGTAATTACGGTGATGAAGCCAACAAGAGTACAGACGTTATTCTTATATCTTCAGAGAATGAAGAAGAGGCGACAACAAGAGAACTTGAGGCAGACAGGCTTGCAAAGCTGATTGAGGGAATAGTTGCTTCTGGCATAAATGTATATGATTCAGATGAGAATATATACAGACCGGCAGAATACAGGGATATTGTAATTCTTACAAGGTCAGTGACAGGCTGGGCAGATACATTTGCAGATGCCCTTATGGATAGGGGGATACCGGCATATACTGACTCGTCAACAGGATATTTCAGCGTGCGTGAGATACAGGTAATCTTAAGCATGCTTACAATAGTAGATAATCCGGTTCAGGAGATAAGCCTTGCGGCGGCAATGATGTCTTATTTTGGAGGATTTACGGCAGCAGAGCTTGGAATGGTAAGAAAGCTTGGCAGAGAGCATGTGGATACGAATGTGCATAATAATCTGTATGAACATTTGAAAGCAGTTGCAGTGCTTGGTGAAGCTGGGAAGGTGCAGGAGCCGGATGTTAAGCAGTTGTCCGGAAAATGTGCATTATTTCTTGCAAAGCTTACAGAATACCGTGACAAGAGCAGTGTTGAGTCACTATATGATCTGTGCTGGGAGATAATATATGATTCAGGCTACTACGATTATGTGGGAACAATGCCTGCCGGAGCACAGAGACAGGCTAACTTAAATGTCCTGCTGGAAAGAGCAGCGGGATACGGCAAATCAAGTTATTCAGGTCTGTTTAATTTCTTAAGATATATTGAAAGACTTAAGAAGTTTGACGAAGATTTTGCAGAGGGGGCTGCCAGCCTTGACAACGAGAATCTTGTAAGAATTATGAGTATCCATAAGAGTAAAGGTCTGGAATTTCCGATTGTAATACTTGCTGGGGCGCATAAGAGCATTAACTTTATGGACGCAACTGCGCCTGTGCTTGTAGACCAGAACTTAGGAATTGCAGTTGATTATGTTGACCTTGAAAGAAGAACGAAGACACCTACTATTATTAAAGGTGCTATGGCAAGAAGAATTGTAAGGGAGTCGATAGCTGAGGAAGAGAGACTTCTCTATGTTGCAATGACAAGAGCAAGAGAAAAACTCATAATTACCGGAGTTGTAAAAGATGCAGACAAGACACTTGATAAATACAGGGGAAGTGCAAAGCAACTTGCAGCAGATGGAATGTTGTCTTTCGCGGACAGTGAGAATATAAAGAACTATCTTGATATGATAATGCCAGTGTGTCTTATGGATTCAGATAAATTGAAAGGCAGCTTTAAAGTGATGGTTGATGCCGGAGAGGATTCTTGGGCTGATGTGGATGAATCCGGGGAGATGGCTGGTGAAGCGAATGCTGTTAGAATCGGGGGACTGGCTGATGAAATTATGGAAGCTGTGTCTTATCCTTTATTAGAGGAGCTTCCGGAGTATGTTCCTGATGATAACGCAGCCGGAAGGATGAAGCTGACGGTTTCGCAGCTTAAGGCTATGCAGGCGGATGATGATTCAGAGGAAAATGCTTACATGGATGAATCTGTGAAGACAGCACTTAAAAAGGAAGAATGTGATGAGACAAACAGCATAATTCCAAAGTTCATAAGCGGTGAGGAAGTTAAGCTTGCTGCTAATGAGCGTGGTAGCGCATATCACAGGGTTATGGAATGTCTTGACTATTCAGTGAGTGTGAACCTTGATGGAGTTAAAGCAGATATTAACAGAATGTTAGAAACAGGCAAGATGAATGAATTACAGGTGAAAAGTGTCAATCCGTGGGATATATATACATTTGTACAATCAGATACAGGCAGGAGAGTTGCAAATGCGGTGAACTGTGGCAGTGTCAGAAGAGAACAGCCTTTTGTATTTGAGTACGAAGGACAGCTTATACAGGGTATAATTGACTTGTGTTTTGAAGAGGACGGAGAACTTGTGATTGTTGATTATAAGACTGACAGGGTTATGAAGGGCAAAGCGGGGGAAAAAGAGCTTGTCAAAAGATACGCAATCCAGCTTGATTACTATGCAAAAGCGCTGGAACAGCTTACCGGAAAAACTGTAAAAGAAAAAATTGTATATTCATTTACTTTAGGAAAAGAAATAATGTGTTAAAATTACGAAAAATTTTCTCTAACATGTAAAATGCGGTTGAAAATATTGTACAATAATGGTAATATAAACATGATTTATGAATAAAACATATCAAATTTGCACAAAAATGTGCATAAAATGGAAAAGGAGAGGAAAAATGAAAAAGCAAGTAAAAAAATTTATGAGTGCATTACTTGCATGTGTAATGGTGGCAGTGTCAGTTATAGTATTTGACATGAATCCAGTACATGCAGCTTCTGGCGCAATAACAGAAGCATCAGGCTGGCTTGAGACAGCATATGTTAAGTGGACACCTGTAACAGGAGCTACAGGTTACAATGTATATGTTAAGTCTGCAAGTGCCTCAGATTCAGCTTATGTCCAGTTGGACGATGAGCTTATCAGAAAGTATCCATCTTACATGAGAGCGGATGCTGTAGGATTAAAAGCAGGCGATTATGTTATGAAGATTGTTCCGCTGAACAATGGCAAGGAGAATACATCAGCTGCTATCGTTTCAGATAAGCTTACTGTAAATGCACATGACAGAAGCGGATTTACATTTTCAAGTAATTCACCGGTAAAGAATGGCGTTGGTGCATATAACAACGATGGTACATTAAAGTCTAATGCATCTGTTCTTTATGTTACAGAAGCTAATAAGAATACAGTTAAGATGAAGATTGGTAACACAGAATATACAGGTGTAGCAGCTATTACACAGGCAATTAAGGCTAAGAATAACTGCCAGCCAGTTGCTATCCGTATTATAGGTCAGGTTACATTAAGCGGACTTGCCTGCAAAGATGTATCATCAGCATATGCAATTGGTGTTAAGGGAGCAGCTAACGTAACATTTGAGGGTATTGGTGATGATGCTACTTTATATGAAGCAGGTGTGGCTGTATTCCAGTCAACAGGCATAGAAGTAAGAAACCTTGGTCTTATGAACTGGGGCGGTGGAGGCGACGGAGATGGTATATCTCTTAAGCAGTCACGTGGTGTATGGGTACATAACAACGATGTGTTCTATGGTAATGCTGGTTCAGATGGTGACCAGGCTAAGGGCGATGGCTCTATGGATTTAAAGGATAATTCTCAGTATGTGACAGTATCTTACAATCATTTCTGGGATTCAGGAAAGATGTCACTTTGTGGCATGAAGTCAGAGTCAGGTGAGAACTGGATTACATATCACCATAACTGGTTTGACCATTCTGATTCAAGACATCCTCGTATCAGAACAATGTCAGTTCATGTATATAATAACTACTATGATGGTAATTCTAAATATGGTGTAGGCGCTGCAAAGGATAGTGAGGCATTCGTAGAGGCTAACTATTTCAGAAACTGTAATTATCCAATGCTCAGTTCAATGCAGGGAAGTGATGTTCTGGCAGGTGGAATATTCTCAGGAGAGAATGGTGGTGTCATCAAGGCATACAACAACTATATGGAAGGTCAGAAGTCTGTTATATATGCTAATTCGGATGCTGGTACAACAACTGCAAGTGCAACTGATTTCGATGCATATCTTGCAACATCAAGAAGTGAAACAGTACCTTCAACTTATAAGGCAAAGCAGGGTGGAAAGACATATTCTAATTTTGATACTAAGGTTGATTTAGGTGTTGATACTGCTGATATTGATGCACCTGCAGATGTTCCTTCAATTGTAACTAAGTATGCAGGACGTATTATGGGCGGAGATTTCAAGTGGACATTTGATAACAGCGTTGATGATACAAGCCATTCACTTAACAAGCCTTTAAAGGATAAGCTTAATGCATACAAGACATCTCTTGTATCAGTAGGTGGTGGAAGCGTATCTGGCACTTCACATACACATACATATGGTGAGTGGGTAGTTGTTACACCTGCAACAGAGACAGAAGAAGGTCTTAAGAGCCGCACATGTACAGGATGTGGTTATAATGAAACAGCAGTTATTCCAGCTATTGGAAAAGATACACCTGTTACACCTGACACACCGGTATCAGGAGATGCAAAGGTACATAACTTTACAGAATCAGGAACAACAAGTGACTTCTATAGTATTACAGGAAGCATAGCAACAAATAAAGGTACAGCAACATACAACGGTCTTACACTTACAAAATGCCTTAAGATGGAGTCATCAACAAGTATTAAGTTCACAGCACCATCCGCTGGAAAGCTTACACTTGTATTTGGCGGAACAACGGCAGCTTCTGGTAAGGGCGTAAAAGTTAATGGAACAAGCAAAAAAGTTGGTTCTGATGGTACATTAACAGTAGATGTTGCTAAGGGTGCTGTAACTGTAACAAAGGGAGATTCAATCAATCTTTTCTATATGATATATACACCATCTGGAACATCAGAGACAACACATACACATAAGTATGAGTCAAAGATAACAAAGCAGGCAACATGTACAGAGGCAGGAGTGCTTACATATACATGTACATCTACAACAGGAACATGTGACAAGAAGACATACACAGAAACAATCCCAGCAAAGGGACACAGCTTCAGTACAGAGTGGACAGTAGATGTTGAAGCAACAGAGACAACACCAGGAAGCAAGAGCCACCATTGTACAGTATGTGATGCGAAGACAGATGTAACAGAGATACCTGCAACAGGAGTTGTTGAAAAGAAGAATGGTCTTAGTAAGGCAGAAGATGGAAATTACTATTATTATGCAGATGATGTGGTAGATACAAGCTTTACAGGATTTGCAGACTGTGACAATGAAAGAATGTATGTAAAGAATGGTAAAGTTGACACAACATATACAAGTGTAGAACAGGATGGAGCAGACTGGGTATATGTAGAAAATGGAAAGATAAGATATGACTATACCGGAATCAGACAGAACTCAAACGGCTGGTGGAGGATAGAGGACGGAAAAGTTAATTTTAACTTCACAGGATTAGCAGATAATGAGAATGGAAGATTTTATATCCAGAACGGAAAAGTTAATTTTGAATATACGAATTTAATTCAGGATGGAGCAGACTGGGTATATGTAAAGAATGGTCATGTAAAAAATGATTACACAGGATTTGCAGAAAATGAAAATGGAAAATTTTATCTTGAAAATGGAAAGGTAAATTTCGGATATACAAATGTAATTCAGGATGGCACAGACTGGGTATATGTAAAAGGTGGTTATATAAGATATGACTATACAGGAATCAGACAGAATGCAAATGGCTGGTGGAGAATAGAGAACGGAAAAGTTAACTTTAAATACAATGGCGT
>ENA-ORLY01003459-ORLY01003459.1-human-gut-metagenome-genome-assembly--contig:-NODE-3459-length-12723-cov-2.298909_pt1 | contig 12723 bp, 5 predicted proteins | sample MGYA00243071_ERZ508832 | MGnify/ENA primary metagenome ERZ508832 (study PRJEB26277, sample SAMN04329777) | human gut metagenome | biome: human-associated habitat | host: Homo sapiens | place: USA...
CCGCCGAGGCGGCCGGGAAGTAGCCCCAGCGGTGTCCGGCGGCGAATTTCGACGACCCGTCGATACGCATCGTGGCGGAAAAGAGGTAGCGTTCCCGGTAGTCGTAGTTCACACGGCCGAAATAGGAAATCAGGCACTCTTTGGTGCGGGTGCTCCGCGGGTAGTTGGCGATATTCGAAGTGCCGGCGTCGAGCACGGGCAGTTTGTCCGAAACGGCGCCCTGCACCCGGACGTCGAAACTGTTGACCTTGTCGAGCATGTATTCGTATCCGGCCACGATGTCGAGGTGGTGCATGCCCCCGAACGATTCGGTATAGTTGGCGTAAGCCTGGAAAACCATCCGGTTGGTCTCCGAGAACCCCTCTTTCATCGGACGTATTCTCGAACCCGTCGTCGGGTTGTCGAGGACGTAGAAGAAACTGCGCGTGTGGCGGTTGTGGTTCATGAACTGGCCGACGAGGCGCAGGCCGTCGACCGGCTCCCAGTCGAGGTTGATATTGGCGGTCGAGCGCTTGATGGTCGAGCCGGCGTTGTCGTAATAATATTTGAAATAGGCCGCCGGAATGGTCGTGTTGTTGGTGCCCAGCGCCGGGGTTCCGGCCAGGTCTGCGCCGGCCTCTTCGCCGTACCAGTCGCGGTGGGTCGCAGGAACCGAAAGGCCGCGGATTACCGAGTTGCGGAGGTTCAGCGGAGTGCTTTCGAATGTCTGCTGTTCGATTTGCGAGTAGTCGAACGTCGTCGAGGCTGTCAGCCTGCGTGTCACCTGGAACGTCGTATTGCCGTGGAACGTGAACCGGGAGTACCCTGTGGTAATCCCGATTCCGCCGTCGTCCGTATAGCCTGCCGAGGCAGCATACCGGATGTTGCCGCCTCCGCCGCTGATGCCGACGTAATAGTTCTGCCAGAATGCGTCGTCGAACCATTGCTTCTGTTGGTCGTTGTCCTGGAAAATGATGGTTTTCCCCGGGTTTACCGGATCCTCGATTCGGCTGTATCCGCGCGGAATGGCCTCTCCGGGCCGGAGATAACGCGTTGTCCAGAGCGAACGGGCCGTGTTGCCTGTTCCCGCGGACTGCTCGCCGCCCAGCACCGTAACCGGGTCGGCGCCGCCGCAGTACCCCTCGGCAATGGCGGGACGCACCGTGCGGATATAGTCCCCGGCGCTCATCAGATCGAATTTCGTCGCCGGGGAGGCCCATGCACACTGGCCCTCGAACACAATCTGCGGCCCGGAGTAACGGGAGCCCTTCTTCGTCGTGATGAGGATTACGCCGTTCGATGCCCGTGAACCGTATATTCCCGCGGAGGCGGCGTCTTTGAGGATGGAGATGGATTCGATGTCGTTGGGGTTCAGCCCGGCCATTTCGCGTACGATGCCGTCGACCAACACAATCGGGTCGTTGCCCTGGTTGATGGACGAGCCGCCGCGAATCAGGAATTTCGGGTCTGCACCCGGCGTAGCGTTGGTCGTGGCGACCTGCATGCCCGGGATGCGGCCTTTCAGGCCGTCGCCGACCGAATTCACGGGAACCCCTTCGAGCGCCCTGCCGTCGAATTTGCTGATGGCCGAGGTCACCGTCTTACGCACCTGCGTGCCGTATCCGATGACGATAATGTCCTCCAGCATGGTTTCGTACTCCTCCATTACAACGTCGATGACCGTCCGGCTGCCGACCGGCTCCTCGCGTTCGGCATAGCCGATATACGAATAGAGCAGCACGGCGTCCGGTGCTGCCTGGAGCAGGTAATTGCCGTCGGCACCGACCGTGGTACCCCGCATCGTGTCTTTCACCACGACGGTTGCGCCTACCATCGGCGCACCCGAGGGGTCGGTCACGGTTCCGCGCACCACCACTTTGGTCGTCGCCGTTCCCGCGGGGTCGTAGGTCAGTACGACGATGCGGTCCACGATTTTGTAGCGGTATCCCCGGTTTTTGAACACATCGTCGAGAATCCGTTCGAGCGGCGCTTTCTTCTCACGGATCGACACGTCGCCCAGCACGGCCGAGGAGAGGGCCGACTCGTAGGAGAAGAGCACGCCCGTCTGTCGGGTGAATGCCTCCGTAAAAGTCAGCAGTGTCGCTGCACGGAGCGTAATATCCACATCGTAGGTTGTCTGGGGTGGGGCGCTTCTGCCGTCATCCACAGCATGGGCCTGCAGACACATGCCGGTCGACAGGAGAAGAAATACCAATTCCAACCGAAAACTGGAATCAGTGTGTTGCTCCGCAGGATATTGATGTCGTAACGCTTGGCTGGGTCGGGCACCGCAATGCGTATGCGCACGCCGTAACTCGTTTCGATGCGGGCGATAATTTCGGCAATCGTGGCGTTCTTCATCGCCACGAGCTGGTAACGCTCGGTCACGAAATGCGAGGCATATATCTCCTCCACCTCGATATCGTCCTGTTCCGCGTCGTACACGGCCCGCTGGTTGGGGCGGAGCCGTATGAGGTTGCTGCCTTCGGGGGTTTGCAGGCGTACCGAACCGCGTTCGAGCACCACTTCCGTCAGCGGGTCGGCATCTTCCGCCCGGACGTTGAATGCGGTGCCCAGCACCCGGATTGCGAGGTCGCGCGTTTCGACGGTAAAGGGACGCCGCTCGTCGTGCGGCACATCCAAATAGGCCTCGCCCGCACGGCGGACGATGCGTTCGTCCCCCTTTTCCACGGCATACTGCAATTCCGTTCCGGCCTGCAGCCATACCTGTGTCCCGTCCCCGAGCCGCAGCGAAGCGACTTCCCCGGTCTGGTTGACATACTTCCGGAAACGTTCGGCTTCCGACAGGTGCATTCCCGCGAACCACGCCGTGCCTACTGCGACGAGGATTACGGCGGCCGCAGCCGCTGCGGAAATCCACCGCCGCCACACGGAGCGCCGTTTCGGGGCCTGGCTTTGCATCGCCTCGTCGGCATCGATACGTGCATTGAGCCGGTGTACCATGGCATTGCAGCGCTCGGTGAGCTCCCGCGACGATAAGGTTTTGTGTGCGCTCCAGATGGCTGCGATTTCGAAATAAAAGCGTCGGTTTTCGTCCGAGGATTCGAGCCATGCGTAAAGCCGCCGCTCCTCGGCCTCGGTCGTCTGCCGGTTCAGGTGCCGGTATAGTACGGTTTCGGGTGTGAATTTCGATATGTCGTCCATGAGGTGTTCCAATGTGTATACTTTTTCGGTTTATACATTATAATACAAACATAGGCGGAAAACTACCTACTCGGTATGCATATTTTTTTTGATTTTTTTGCAGCCTCGCCGCGCAAAACAAGAGACTTTTGATGTGAATCGTTTATATACATGTTTTTATGAAAAATATCCGGGCGCGGTGAGGCCCGGATATTTTTTTGCGGTTCGAATGAATGGAAAGGTCAGCCGTCTGTCAATTCCATTTTTCGAGCAGTTTCCGGGGATAGTTCGTGCAGATGGCGTAGAGCTTGTTCTTGTATGCGAGGTAATACTCCATGTCGACATCCGTATCGGCGTTGTATACGCTCAATTTGAGTTTCGCATCGAGGAAGCTCTGCACCGAGTAGCCGTTCTTGTTGATCGTCTTGCCCTCGTAATACAGGTATTCGGTCGAAATGTTCGCCCACGGGTATCCGTAGGAGATATAGTTTGCCGGATTGCGGAAGCTCATCCATCCGGCGTTGCTGCCGATGGCCCCGGCTGCCGCGAACGAACGCTGCCAGATGGTGACCGGGCTGCTCGGGCTGACGTTGGTCGAATTGCCCGTGACGATGAACTCGCAGAAATTCTGCGCGCCCTTCTCCTTGATGATTTCGCAGGCGCGCTCGCAGGCCCGTGCCGAAGCTTCGCGGCCGGCCTCGGTCGATTTGCCGTCGATGGTGATGTTCTTCACGTCGAGCCACAGGCGTGTCGTCCCGGCTTCGAGCACGATGTCGATGAAATCCGACAGCGAGGGCAGCTGTTCTCCATTGGGCAGCGTTCCCGCGGCGCGCAGCTCTGCCAGCGTGTGTTCCCACGGCTTGAGGTTGTTGATGTAGCATCCGGCCGCCGCATGCGCCACGACGATGTCGTTGTCACGGGTGAGGTAAATATCGCACTCCGAAGCATAGCAGTTCAGTCCGATGGCGTAGTTGAGCGCCGCCACCGAATTGTCGGGGTACTGCTGGGTTCCGGCTTCCGCCGAACCGCCGCGGTGCGCTACGACCCGGTTGCCGACTTCGGCCGGGGTCTTGATTTCGGTGTCGGGATTCGACGGCCCCGTCCAGTCCTTGAGGGGATCTTCGTCGTCACTGCATCCCGCCGTCAGGCCGGCTGCCACGAGGGCGAAGAGCATAAACATTTTTCTGTATTCCATGGTACTTTCGTTTTTGTTTGTTGTGGGATGTTGGCAGGGGACGGACAGACAAATCCGTCCGTCCCTGCAAACATTATCAGAAGTTTTCGTAGTTTTTCACACAGCGCACCGCCGCACCCGAGCCGTTGCCGATGTCGAAGCCGTCGTCGAACACCAGGTCGGCCGAAGTCGTACAGTAGGCGCGCCACAATGCCTTCTTCGAGGCCGTGGTCTGGCCCATCATCGGAACCAGGCAGTAGAAGCGTACGTTGCCCGAATTGGCGCTGTAGTCGTAGCCGCTCTTATAGAGGCGCCAGCCCTGCGGGTAGAGGTTGAACCCGAATGCTTCGGCGCCGTTCGAAATGACGGTCGCGGGGTTGAATTCGGCATCCAGCCACTCCTTGCAGCGCAGGTGCGCCGCCACGTTGGTCGAGTTTGCGGAGGTCATGGCCCCGTACGATGCCAGCGATGCGGCTACGGGATAGTCCGTATAGGTCTTCGAGGACTCGGAAACCGCATAGAGCAAATCGCGCCAGTCCGACATGTTGGCGATATGCCAGCCGTAGGGGCAGATGCCCTGCAGCTGCATCGTGAGCGACGGGTGTTCGGCTTCCGCCTGCGCATCTCCGTCGGCCGTGGCGGCGTATCCCTTCAGGTCGTTCTTCAGCAGCGGTTCCAGCGTTACGGCGTTACCCACGGCATCGATAACGACCGTGCCTGCGCCGCCCAGCGGGAACGACATCAGCAGCGCCGAGCTCAACGCGCCCGCCGGATCGCCGGTCAGGGTTTCATACGAGCTGTAAAGGCGTCCGTAGACCGAAGCGCGCGTCGTTACGCCGTCGGGCATCATCAGCTCCTTGAGCGTTCCGCCGTTCTCCTCGGTGTCGAACGCCGGATTGCGCATCGTGTACTCCGCCTCGTCGTAGCCGCCCGTCTTCGAGCCGCCGACCAGTCCGCTGCCCAGTTTGTAGGTGCCCATCGAGGCGCCTCCGTTCCAATGCAGACCGGTCGTCATCCAGGTCTTGGTCTTCCCGTCGCGTGTCGCATACTCCTTGGTGGGGTAGTTGGCCAACTCCGATTCGGGCATGCTGTTCAGGGTCGAGATCCGCGTGAAAGCGGCCGTCGAATTCTCCGGCACCACCGTGTTGGCTTCGTCCAGGGCGATGGTCACCTGCAAATTGTTCAGGCCCGCGATGTCGAACGCCAGTTCGGGAGCCGAAGCCTCCGCTGCCGCATCGGCCAGCGCCGTAAGTTTGCCGTCGGACGTCAGCGCATAGCGCGGATAGGAATCGGGTGTGCGCGAGGTCGAAAGAATCACCTTGCCGCTGCGGAAATACTGTTTCAGCCCGAACACCAGGTCGTTCTTGTCCATCTGTGCGGCGTTGTCGAAATCTGCGTGGTGCGGAACTCCGGAACCGAAGATAAAGAGGTAGGTCACGTTTGCCAGCTGCCGCACTTTGATTTCCCGCGTCGCGAGGCTCGTATCCTCCGTTCCGGCGGTGACGGTCACCGTCGCCTCCCGGGTGTCGGTGGGCGAGAGGTTCTCCGAGGCAGCCAGGACAAGCGTTCCCGCATCCCTGTCGAGCGTGCAGGTGAGCCAGTCGTCCTCTTTACCCACTTGGGCCGTCACCGTTGATACCGGCATGTTGGTTTCGAACGTCACCGTGACTTCCGCGGGGTCGATTGCCATCATCTCGACCGGTCCCTCTGTCGAGAGGTCGAGCGTGGCGTCGGGTTTCAGTCCGGTCTGCGTGATTGTGAAATCGGCCGTTTCGCCGGTTTTCGGGAGCGTGATGCGCAGCGTTCCCGTGCGCTTGTAGTGCGTATTGGCGGCACAGGTGATGCGCAGCGCCTTCTCCACCACGCCGTCAGGCGAGGCGGTGTGGTAGTCGAGTGTCGCCCAGTCGGTGCCGACCAGCGCGGCATCCCAACCGGTGTACATCTTACCGTAAGGGTTGATTGTCACGATATAGGTGCCGAACGCCGCGCCGTCCGAAGTGCGTCCGTCGGCGTTGAAGCTGATTGCGGCGGGCGAGATCGATACGCGCGCAGCCGTAGCCTGTATGTCGGCGTCGGTGCCTGATTCATAACAGCCTGTGAACATTGCCGCCACGGCGGTCGCCAGCAGGCCCATTATTGTTTTTCTCATAGCTGAATTTCTGTTTATCGGGTTAATGTTCCGGCTGTTACGACCAGCCGTTCGTCTGCGTGATCTTGGTGTTCTTGTTGATCGCGGATTTCGAAACGGGGAAGAGGTAGATGTTGGGGTTCGTGGAACCTCCCACGCCGCCCTCGACGCCTGTATTCGGCCAGTATTTCAGCGGGCAGTAGGTGTCGATGTATCCCAGGCGGATATAGGTGAACCAGATATTGCCCTCCTCGGCGAACTCCCAGCGGCTCTCCCTGGCGAGCGCTTCGAGTACGTCCTGCTGCGAGGTCGATGTGTAGAAATTCGCTTTCCCGTAGGCCCGTTCGGCCACGACGTTCAGTTCGTCGAGCGCCTCTTTGTAGAGCTTTTTATAGTAGTTGAGCTCGGCGCGGAACATATAATACTGCGCATAGCGATAGAGGATGATGTCGTCGTCGTAGAGCAGCGTTCCCGAAGACCAGTCGCCCGTGAATTTGTTGGGCCACTCGACTTTTTCGTACATGTCGCTCATCCCGGTGCGCTCCTGGTAGGTCACGTCGGTGCGCTGGTCGTTGTGCTGCTCCTTGTTGGCTTTCAGTTCGTCGATAAACTCGTCGGCGAAGCAGAACCACTGGTTGCTCGACACGGGTACGCCTCCCTCGGCGTTGCGGTATGCAGCCCTGATTTGCGTGGAGCCCCAGATAAAGCGCTGGATATAGCTGGCCGAATGCACCTCGTTGGTCGCATCGACGTGGAGCGAAAACATGATTTCCTTGTTGCACTTGTTCTTCACGTCGAACACGTCGGCGAACTTCTGCAGCAGCGGCGTGCGGGTAATCGCGTTCAGCGCGCCCTCGGCCATCGTCAGGTAGGAGTCGCCGCCTTTCTGTGCGGCGTACATCCACAGCGCGAAGTCGGCTTTCAGCATGTTGACGTTGTCGACCGTCGCGTTGTAGCAGCCGCCCGTGTTGGTGGTGACGTACGTGAGCGCGCTTTCTATGTCCTGCGCCACCTGTGCGTACACCTCCGATTTCGGGGCCCGCGAGGGATAGATTTCCGCTCCGGTGCTTTCGGTCGGCGTCAGGATGACGGGTACGTCGCCCCAAACGCGTGCGAGCCAGTAATAGACGTATGCACGAACGAAATAGGCATTGCCCAGACAGTAGCTGCGGCTCTCCTCAGACATGTCGACCGAGGGGGCGTATTTGATTACCGAGTTGCACTGGTTGATGCAGGTGTAGAGGTCGGTCCAACTCGTTGTCGAGGTGCTGGCGTTGAGCGTGCTGTGCAGCACGTCGAGCATGTCCGAATCCATCAGCGAACGGTGCGTGCCGCGGTCCCACATGGCGGGCCCCACACGCAGTTCGCCCCAGAAGAAGTGGTTCGTGTAGTTCTGCCGGAAAATGTCGCGCAGCTCGAAAAAGATGCCTGTCGTGGCGCCCGTAACGTCGCTTTCGTCCACCCACATATTGGTGCTGTTGAGCTGGTCGGAATTGACGATGTCGAGATCGCACCCTGCGAGCGTCATCGAGGCGGCGCCTATTGCAGCGATATAGATTTTCTTGAGTTTCATAATCTGTTAATCCGAATTAGTTGTTGTAATGAGGTCTGTTTCAGAACGTAGCCTTGAGGCTGAACATCACTTTGCGGGTGGGCGGATAGATGTTGAAGTCCGCGGAACTGGTGTTCACCGCGCTGTACATGCCCGTGCTCGAGCCCGAGGAGGCCACGGCCGATTCGGGCGATACGCCTTTGACCTTCGTCCAGTATTCCAGCGTATTGCCGCTTACCGAGAGCGTCAGGTTGCCCAGCCCGAGTTTGCCTATCCAGCGCTTGGGGAAGCTGTACGACAGCGTCACGTCGCGCAGGCAGAGGTAGTCGCCCTTCTGCACGTTGATGTTCGACGGGCGCGAGTAGTTCTTGTTGCCGCCGTCGGCGTCGTTGGGCGAGAGGCGTGCGAGGTTGGTGTTGTCGCCCGGTTTCTGCCAGCAGTCGTTGGCATCGTAGATGAGGTTCCAGTTGCAGTTGCCCATCGAGGTCTGCAGGCCGCGCGTATACATGTAGTTGTAGACGGAGTGTCCCAATGCGTAGTCGACGTAGATCGACAGCGACAGGTTCCTGTATTTGAACGTGTTGTTCATGCCGCCGGTGGAGTGGGGCGTTACGTATCCCAGCAGGAACATGTCCTCGTCGTTGATTTGCTCCTGCCCGTCGGCCGTCAGCGCCGAGCCAGCACGGTTCTTCCACTCGTAGTCGCCGATGTCCTTGCGGCCGGCTATCGAGCGCCCGTCCGCGCGGCGTATGCCGTGCGAATTGACGTCGTACAGCGCCGCGTCGGCCTGCGCTTCGGTTTCGATGATATAGGCCGTCTTGTAGCCGTAGATGCGGCCCATGCGTTCGCCTACGGCCGTGCCGCCGAAGCGGTACCCCGACTCCGACATTTTATAGCCGCCGATGCGCCATGCATCCTTGCCGTTGATGTCCGTATATTTGTATTCGTCGGGCAGCGACAACACCTTGTTCATATTGAACGAGTAGGTGAAATCGGTCGTCCAGGTGAAGTTCTTGCTCTGGATGTTGACCGTCGAAAGTTCTATTTCAGCGCCGTAGAAGCGTACCGAGCCGACGTTCTGCCGGGCTGAGCCGTAGCCCGACGTGTCGGGCAGCGTAACGCTGAAGAGCAGGTCGGTTGTCTTTTTGTTGTAATAGTCGGCGGCCAGGCGGATGCGGTCGTTGAAAAAGCCCAGATCCACACCGATGTCCAGCTGGTGGGTCGTTTCCCACTTCAGCTTCATGTTGGGCAGGGCCGTGGGCAGGATGGCGCCCGCGCCGTTGTAGATGGACGTCGCGCCGAAACCTCCGTATGCGTCGTAGAGGCCGATGTAGTTGTTGCCCGTCAGGCCGTACGATGCACGAATCTTGAAGTTGTTGAAATTACGCACGTTCCAGAATTTCTCCTCGGAAACGACCCAGCCGGCCGAAGCTGCGGGGAAATATCCCCAGCGGTTGTCGGCTGCGAACTTCGACGAGCCGTCGGCGCGGAACGTGAACATGAAGAGGTACTTTTTCATGTAATCGTAGTTCAGGCGGCCGAAATAGGAGGAGAGCGGCTCGGTCGTGATGGTCTCCGCCCAGCGCGTAGCGTCGGTGCCGGCGGGCAGTGTCGGCACCTTGTCCGAATCCGCGCCCGTGACGGTGAGCGAAAGGCCGTTGACCGTGTTTTTCATGTAGTCGTAGCCGACCGTGGCCTCTATCGTGTGATGCTGTGCAAAGGTCTTGCGGTAATTCAGGTATCCCTGCGTGCTCAAACGGTTCGTCTGTCCCCATTTTTCGTAGGTGCGGCGCTGGTTCGAGATGGCGTTGCCCGCCAGGCGCTGGTTGTCTATCCGGTAGTAATTGTGGTTGGCCACCTGCACGACGGCGCGCAGTCCGTCGATGATTTCCCATTCGAGGTTGAAGTTGGCCGTCATGCGGCGCGCGGTGTAGTTGCTCGTGTAATAGCGGTCGAACCAGGCGGCCGAGATGGTCGTATTGTTGGTTCCCTGCGCGGGCGTACCGTCTTCGAGGTAGTCGCGGTGCGTGGCGGGCATGAACATGCCGCGGCCCACGGTCGTCCAGTAGGTGGCGATGCCCGACGAGGGCAGCGTATTGCCTTTCGTTTCCGAATAGTCGAATATGGTCGTTGCCTTCAGGTTCTTGAGTATCTTGAACGAGGTGTTGCCGTGGAACGTGAAACGCGAGAAGTCGGTGTTGATGCCGATACCGCCGTCCTTCGTATATCCGGCCGATGCGGCGTACTGTACCTTGTCGTTGCCGCCGTTGACGCCCACGTAGTAATTCATCCAGAACGAGTCGTCGAACCACTGTTTCTGCTGGTCGTTGTCCTGGTAGGCAATCAGTTTCGAGTGGTCGAGCGGGTCTACCATCACTTTCCATCCTGCGGGAACGTCGGCCGGGGTGTCGACGAATTTCGGCGTCCAGACCGAATTGTCGCCGTTGCCGATACCTGCCGAGATGGCGCCCGTCAGGATGCCCGAGCCGTAAGCGTAGGTCGACGGATACTCGGCCAGCATCTTACGCATGGTTTTGAGGTAGTCCCCGCCGTTCATCAGGTCGAACCGTACGGCCGGCGAAGTCCATGCCGCCTGCGCTTCGAAAGTCACCTGCGGGCCCCTGGCCATGCTGCCTTTCTTGGTCGTGATGAGGATTACGCCGTTCGATGCACGTGCACCGTAGATACCCGCCGAAGCGGCGTCTTTCAGGATTTCGATCGATTCGATGTCGTTGGGGTTCAGGCCGGTCATTTCGCGGTTCACGCCGTCGACGATGACAATCGGGGCATTCGACTGGTTGATCGACGAACCGCCGCGAATCAGGAATACGGGATCCGATCCCGGCTGGTTGTCGGCCGTCGACACGCGTACGCCGCCGACACGTCCTTTCAGCGCGTCGCCGATCGAGTTGACCGGGACTCCCGCCAGTTTCTCGCCGTCGACCTTGGAGATTGACGCCGTAATCGTGCGGCGCGACTGGGTGCCGTAACCGACGACGACCACGTCGTCCACGAGCAGCGCATCCTCTTCGAGCGTCACGTCGACCGTTGACCGCGAGCCGACGGGCACTTCCTGTTTCTTATAGCCGATAAAGCTGATTTCGAGCGTCGCGTCCGGGGCTGCGGAGATCGAGTAGCGTCCGTCGATTCCCGACGTTGCGCCCGTAGCGGTTCCCGCCACGATGATGGTGGCGCCGATTACCGGCTCTCCCTTCGTATCCCTGACAGTACCCGTTACGAGGTTGCCCTGTGCCTGTGCGCCCACGCCGCACAGGAGCAACGCAATTATACATGCACTTTTCAGAAGTGCCGTAAGTACTCTTTTCATATAGGTTTCTTGTTGTTTGATAAATGATTTTCTACTTCTGTCCGAACGTGATGCCCGATACCGTTCCCTCGTCGAAGCCTACGGCCAGTTGGGCGTAGTTCTCTGCGGTGAGCGCCGTGTCGTTCACACTGCCGCCTGCGACACAGTCGGCAACGTTCTTCCGGTTCCAGCCCACGACCGAGCCCGCATGCAGGGCGCATGTTATCGAGCCGTAGTTCTTTCCCCCGGCGACGGTACCCACGTCGTTGCGTCCGACGATTCCACCGGCGGCCAGCAAGGTCGAACTGCCTGCGGCCGTAGCCTGCACCGCGCCGTTGTTGGTATTGCCCGTGACGTTCGATTTGTCCGCGGTGTTGTAGTCATAGCCTACGATGCCGCCTGCATACGACGTCTTGCCCGACTGTGCGTTGTGCATCGAAATCGCGCCGTTGTTGGTATTGTTGGTGGCGTGGCCCGATTTGATAATGCCCGCTATGCCGCCTGCGCCGATATTCGCATTGCTCGAGTTCACCGTTGCGGAAACATTGCCGCTGTTCGTGCAACCGTTCGTCGTGGCCGCTCCGTCCGTACCGTCGTAGAATCCGACGATGCCGCCCGCCGCTTCCCAGTTGTTGGCCGTTTTGGCGATGGCGAGGGTAATGTCGCCGCTGTTGGAACAGCCGTCGATTGTGCTGGCGTTATGCGTGCCGACGATGCCGCCGATACGGTTTACCTGCAATTTGTCGGAAGTTACGGCGGCTTTGTTGGTGCAATTCAGGATTTTCGCGTCGCTGTACGTCTGGCCCGTGATGCCGCCGATACAGAGGTATCCGGCGCCTGCGGCGTTAGCCTGCACGAATTCGACTGCCGCTTCGTTCGCACACTCCCGGATTGTCGCGCCGTAGGTCACCCCGGCGATACCGCCGATAAAGCAGTTGCCGTTCATGTTCGAGCGGACGATGCCCTTGTTCGTACATTTGTCGAGCGTCAGCGTCGGACACGCATCCACGATATAGGCGACGATACCGCCGATACGGTGGGCTGCCGAAGCCGTGGCATTGTCGAAGCTGACCTCACCCGCATTGGTGCAGTTGCTGATGGTTGTGTTGAGCGCGGTTTTCGTCACCGAGGCTGCGACGCCGGCCACGGCGTTGCCCAGCCCGAGCGTCGTCGTCACGGCCGCGTAGTTATGGCTGTCGTCCATCTGGACGGAACCTGCCGCATCGCCCGGACCGTCGATGATGCCCGCAAGACCGGCCACATAGCTGGCCGCGCCCGCCGATGCGACATTGCTCACCGTGCCGTAGTTTTTACAGCCGCTCATCCGCCCGTTGTAAAGGCTTCCGACGATGCCGCCTACGCGCGACTTGCATTTCGAATCGGCCGTGACCGTCACGGGTACGAAGCTGATTATGCCGTCGAGCACGTTGTTCGACTGC
>ENA-ORLY01003463-ORLY01003463.1-human-gut-metagenome-genome-assembly--contig:-NODE-3463-length-12716-cov-2.379777_pt1 | contig 12716 bp, 9 predicted proteins | sample MGYA00243071_ERZ508832 | MGnify/ENA primary metagenome ERZ508832 (study PRJEB26277, sample SAMN04329777) | human gut metagenome | biome: human-associated habitat | host: Homo sapiens | place: USA...
AGGTGTAGATGTGAAGACTCCCTTTGGAAATATCTTTCTTGGATATCTTATAGGGACAGAAGATGCTGCCGGAATGGTAATCTCAGATTTTTCTGTTTGTCTTTCTGTTGGCTACGGCGGCCGGCACACTGATGGGAGGGCCTATCGGCGACCGTATCGGCCGCAAATATGTAATCTGGATGTCGATTCTGGGGACGGCGCCGTTCAGTATCCTGATGCCGCATGTCTCGCTGGCGTGGACGGTCGTGCTGAGCTTCTGTGTCGGGTTCATGCTCTCGTCAGCTTTCCCGGCGATCCTGCTCTATGCCCAAGAGTTGCTGCCTAACAAGTTGGGATTGATTTCCGGGCTCTTTTTCGGGTTTGCATTCGGTATTGCCGGTATTGCGTCGGCCGTGCTCGGCGACATGGCCGACCATTACGGAATCGAAGCGGTCTATAATATCTGTGCGTACATGCCGCTGTTGGGTCTGGTGACGTGGTTCCTGCCCGATCTGAAAAAGGTTCCGCGTTAGGGCCTGACTTTGTGGTGAATATTTATGCCTCAGCCGCCGCGAAATTTGTCGCGGAGGCGTATTGGCCATGCATTTGCGGCACGGCGATTGTTCGAAATACGTACACGGGATCTGTACGCTGATAATTGGTACGGATGTCCGGTGTATAGCCTATGCGATGCGCAAATTTAAAACACAGACGATATGATACGGAATATGATACTGGTCGGCCTGTTGGGCTTGTTCTTTACAGGAGTCACGGCACAAACGGCCGATAACCGCAAGGCGGTCCGCAAAGCGGAACGCGCACAGCGCCAACAGGAGCGTCAGGCCCTCGACCGGCTCTATCACAACGAAGCGGTGCAGGCCCTCGACAAACGCTTTTTTATGATGCAAACCGACCGCATGATGTTGCGGGGCGGACAGGTCGCTCTGGTCGATCCTACCACGAATTTTGTCTCGCTGAACGGCGAAACGGCCACCGTACAGGTGGGCTTCAATGCCGCGTCGGCCGGAATGAACGGTTTGGGCGGCATTACCGTTCAGGGAACGGCTTCGGATATCACCATGCGGACCGATAAAAAAGGATATGTCTTTTTCGATATGAATGTAGTGGGGATCGGTATCTCCGCATCGGTCGAGATTACGCTTTTCCCCGGCAACAACAGCGCTAGTGTGACCGTACTTCCCAACTTCAACATGAACCGGGTCACGCTCGAAGGAAAGTTGATTCCGTATGATGGTTCGGCCGTCATCGAGGGGGCGCCTTATTGATCGCCCGGATTGTCGTTTTTTGGTTCTGTCCGTGTTTCGACATGTTAAGCAAATACCGGGAGATGACGGATTCTCCGGCTCGCTTCAAATTCCGGTGATCCGGTCCCAACGGCGGGATAGTTCGGCCAGCCCTTCCGGCGTATCGCCTCCCTGGTGTTCTATGGTAAGCCAGTTGCCGTCATAGTTCCGGAGCAAGGACGCCATTACGCGCGGCCAATCGACCTCCCCCTCTCCCAGCGGAACGTCGAATCCCCGGCCCCGCCCTTTTTCATCTGCCAGTTTGCGGCTGAAATCTTTTAGGTGGATGCGGACGATCCTTCCCGCGAGAATATCGGTCCATTGCTCCGGCCACCCCCATGCCATTACGTTTCCGACATCGAAATATGCCCCGATCGCGGGGCTGTCGAACTGGTCGATGTAGCGTGCCGTTTCGAGCGGACTGAGCAGAAAATTGTTCCACACGTTTTCGATACCGATCCGGACTCCCGCGTGCTCCGCGGCCGGGAGCACCTCTTTCCGGCATTCGGTTGTCCTTGTCCAGCATTGGTCGTAACATACTTCGCCGTTCACGACCCCGGGCACGAGCAGTACAGCGTCGGTACCGTAAAAACGGGCGTCTTCGATCGCGGTATGGAGAGCGTCGATGCCCTGCCTGCGGATGCCGCTGTCAGGCGACGAAAGCGGATAGGACCAGTGTTTTGCGTTGCAAACACTGCTGGCTTTCAGTCCGGTTTGGCGCATGGCTTCGAGCATCTCCTGCCGGTCCTGATGGCTGTAAGGCTCCACTCCGGTGAATCCGGCCGCTTTCAGGGCTTCGCATTTTTCGAGGACGCTGCTTCCTCTCATCCCGATCATGCCCCACATCATCGACTTCAGGAATCTCCGGCCAGCACTCCCCGGAGTTGCTTTTTCTCCGGCCGGGGAAGTTTCTGCAGGGACGGTCGCTTCTGCCTCCGGAGGTGATATCCGTCCATCCTGCGGCGCATTCGTCGGGCCTTTTGCCGGGTGGAATGCTCCTTCCGGTGCCGTTTCCGGGGTAAAAGCCGCCAGTCCTTCCAACGGGACGAGCGATGCCGCACCGGCGGCCAGCAATCCTTTTTTGATAAAATCCCTGCGGTTCATACACGGTCGTTTTTAATGGTTTATGCGGCAGCTTGCGCTGCCGGAGCCTTTGCGCCTTAAGCCTGCTCGTTGCCGGAGTCGGTCCCGGGCTTGGGAACCACCTCGTTGAGCCCGCCGGGAATCGGGCCGAATTCGTATTGATCGAGCGTGATTTTCAGATCCGAAGCGATCAGCTCATCCCATGTAACGCTCTTGCCGGTATAAGCGGCCATACGGCCCATGATGGCCATCAGAACCGACTGTACGTGCGTTTCGGCATCGTTCAGGGGCTCGTTGTTCCGGATGGCCGTCACCAGCCGGATATGTTCCTGGACGTAGGGGTCTTTGACCGCCCAGGTCTGATCGGGATCTTCCGGCGCGGGTTTGGGGTACTGCCATGCGACCGTACCGTCGGGATTGTAGATCGTATCGAAACAGTTGGTCGATCCCTTCGTGCCGTATACCATGACGCTCAATTCGTTGTCGCAGCCGTCGATCTGGCGCGAGGCGCAGTTTGTGCGCATCCCGTTGTCGTAGATGTACTGGATGCTGAAGAAATCGTATACGTCGCCCGATACGCGCCTCTGCCGGCCGCCGTAACCGATTGCCCGCTGGGGTTTTTTGTCGCCGAGGAACCACGACATCATATCGATCTCGTGGATGAATTGTTCGGTCGGCATGTCGCCCGATACGCAGCAGAAGTTCGGCCAGTTGCGCATCAGGTACTCCATGTCGTTCCATTCCGGTTGGCGCTTTTTGTGCCACAGCGTACCGCCGTTGCGGATCACCTGTGCCGAAACGATATCTCCGATAGCCCCTTCGGCTACGCGGCGGTAAGTCTCGATGCAGTCGCGCTGCGAGCGGCGGATCGTGCCGCTGATTACCGACAGCCCTTTTTGTTCTGCGATTTTGGCGCTTTTGAGAATCGACCGGGCTCCGACCGGATCGACCGCACAGGGCTTTTCGAGGAAAACATGTTTGCCTTTTTCGACGGCATAGGCGAACTCCTGGGCACGGAAGGCAGGCGGCGTACAGAGCAAAACGACGTCCACATCCGAATCGATCACCTTTTTATAGGCATCGAAACCGAGGAAACAGTTTTCGTCGGTTACCTCGATCCCCTTCCCTTTGAGCGTTTTGCGGCAGGCGTCGAGTTTGTCGGGGAAAATGTCAGCCAGCATTGTGACGGTCAGGCCGTTGCCGGCATCGCGGAAATTGACGGCGGCACCGGTACCCCGGCCGCCGCATCCGATCAGGCCCGCTTTCAGCGGCCGTCCGTCGGGCGCCTGCGGCAACAATTCGGGAACGACGGCTTTCGGATATTTCTTCTCATCGGAAGAGGAGCATCCGGTAGTGATCAGTGAAGGGGCTATAACTGCGCCGAGTGCGCCGACAGCCGAACTTTTCAGAAAATCCCGGCGGGAAAGGGTGTTCTTGCTGTTTTTGGTTTTCATGGATTGTTTGTTATCTGCTTTAGGTTTTGTCTTCTTGCTTGTTACCGGTTCTTGGGCCGGTGTCGATGAAATCCTGGAATGTACCTCATTCCGATTTAAAGTCTTTTTGCGTCCCATTTCAGGTCGAACTGCTGGCGGGGCTGGTTCCATCCCTTGATTACGAGCGAACTTCCGTTGTCGGGGAGTTTACCCGGCAGCGCTTCGATCGTTACCGTTTTGCTTTCGCCCGGCAGCAACGAAAAGAAGTTGTCCGTGTAAAAAGAGGGGCGTACGGGCTTGCCTCCGGCATCGAGCAGTTGCAGCTGTGTGAAGAAAGCGAGCGCTTGGCCGCCGTTGCGCAATGTTACGTCGATGTAGCGGTGTCCCTGTTCGTCGGTACGCTGGGCATAACGGGCGCTGACCTTTGCCGGTTTCAGGTCGGAAATCGCTTCAAACCCTGCGGTCGTGGGGCCGGTGAGTGTTTCGGGGCCTTCGTAACGGTTCGTCGAGCGCCAATAAAAGTTGTCCGATACCTCTTTGCCCCGTTCGTCGTACAGGCGCAGTTTGATGAAATGCACCGGGGTGATATTGGCCGGGAAGTCAATCTTGAAGACATCGTTCACCACGCCGTCTTCGGGCAGGTCGATCGCAGCCGTGCGGCTCCATACCTTTTTGCTGTTCAGGTCGTATACTTCGGCGGTCACCTTATAGCCGGGGAAAGCCCGGTAGTAGTCGTTGCAAGCCGAGACGGTGTTTTTCAGGTAGTCGAACTGCACATGCAGCGGTTGCAGTGCGTTCTGCGTGTGGTAGAGCGATGCGGTGGGTTCGAGCGACCAATCCCACATCCGGGCGGCTACCTGCCGTACCGGGCAGTTGTGGTACCAGAACAGCAATCCCGAGCAGTAGCGGTCGCCGTAGCCGAGTTTGTTGTAGTTCCAGTTTTCCCAGATGCTCTTGGAGTTCATTGCGCCGACGAACTGTCCCTTCTCGGCGAAATCCTCGATGTCGCGCGCTTCGCCGTATTGGTTCACGAGGTCTTTGTACAGCGATGCGACGAGGTGGAATCCGCCGCCGTCGGAATAGTCCCAGACCGCCTTGTTGACGGGCCACAGGTCCTTCTCGTCCATCATTTCGCGCAGGCACTCGACCGTCGGCAGACACGGGGCGCCGTATTCGGGGTTGAAGCCGTAGACGCGGCTGCCGCGCGGGGAGGCCTTGTCCTCGTAGTGGCTCATGATGTTGACCTGCTTGTAGGGGCTTCCGTCGTGCACACCGTCGCATTCGGACTGCATCTGGTAGCCGCGCGTGCCGTCGAGGGCGGTCATAAGTTCGCGGGCGCCCGAAGTCTCGGTGCTCTCGTTCGAAGAGACATAATAGGCTACCGACGGATGGTTGCGCAGCCGTTTGATCGTAGCCGCGAGATTGGCGAGGTAGAGGTCCTGGTCCTGCGGGTGTTTCGTGTCGCCCGTCATCCAGAACTCCTGCCATACCAGTAAACCCATTTCGTCACAAAGCTGGTAGAAGTAGTCCGATTCGGCGATCCCGCCGCCCCACAAGCGAACGAGGTTGATACCCGACTGCCGGGTGTAGCGCAGTTCGGCGTAGGTGCGCTCGTCCGAGGTGCGGAGCATCCCTTCGGGAATCCAGTTCGTACCGCGGATGAAGATTTTGTGTCCGTTGACAATAAAAGTGCGCGAGCTGTCAGGCGTATCGTTCGTGTAAGTCACTTCGCGGATGCCGAAGCGGGTTTTGGCCGAATCGGAAACTGTGCCGTCCACCAGTACCCGCATTTTCAGTTCGTAAAGTTCTGGATTGCCTTTGAAGCGCGGCCACCACAACCGCGGGTTGTCGATGACCAGTTGCGGGAACTCGTCGGCGGTGAAAGTAACCTTTTGGTTCTCGCCCCGGAAAAGCTCGGTCTCTTTGGCAAAAGTGATTCCGGTGCCGGTAATTTCACCTTCGACACGGCATTTGACCGGTTTGGGGGTCGGATTGACCAGCTCGACCGAAACCTCTTCGCGGGCGGTGTCGTATCCTGGCTTGCTGAGTTCCGATTTCACGAACGGGTGACGCATGTCGACGTTGCCCGTGGTATAAATCGAGATGCTTTTCCAGATTCCGGTGTTGCGGTCGCGGATACCGTCGAGGAACGAAAAGTCCCATCCCACGCACAACAGCATCGTCGTGTTGAGGCCGATGTTGCCGTCCCCGCCGTTAAAGAACTCGCCTGCGGCTCCCCAGGGTTTTTGCCGTGTCGTACCGGGCATGTCTACCGGGTAAACTTTTACGGCCAGTGCATTGGGCTTGCCCAGCTGCGCGAAATCCGTAATGTCGATCCGCTCATCCTTGAACATGCCGTCCATCGTAGCGAGCAGGTTGCCGTTGAGCCACACCTCGGCGCGGTAGTTGATTCCGTCGAGCTGCATCCAGACCCGTTTGTCCGCGTAACTTTCCGGGAGCGTAAATTCGGTACGGAACCAATAGGTGTAAAAATCCCGGCCCGCTTTGCTCAGGTCCGGGATCAGGTTGCTGTCGAGCTTATTGTTTACACCGTAGTAAGGCTCGGGGTAAACTTTATTGAATACGAGTGAATTGAGTACTGTTCCGGGGACAATGGCCGGCATCCAGTCCGTCGTTGTTTTGCCGGGCATCGAAAGCTGTTCGGCGGGAAGCGATACGTCGCCTGCTTTTTTCATCGCCCATGTAGCTGTTCCGCCGTGCCCTTCCTTCGAATCGAGGTAAATGCGGTTCGGGTCGAAGGCATAATTGGCCGGTTGTGCCGTTGCCAGGCCGAAGCTGAGGCAAAGCAGAGCAGAGCAGAAAATACGGAATTTTTTCATCTGTTTCCAGGTTTGGGTTTGGTAGAATAAACGCTTGCAGGCGCGGTTTCTGTATGCGTCGTGTCGAAATATATTTGTAAAAATAGGGTTTTCGGGTGAGAACTGCAAACTGTGCCGCGGGAGCAGGGGCGGGCTCTCGGATTTTTTGTATTTTTGGAAAGGCTTTCCGCCGTTGCCGTTATGGTCCTGTGCGGAGCGTCCCCGGCATCACGGTTTGGGGCGGTGGTTTCCGACAGCTATGGAGAGGATTGCAACGGCGTGGGTATGCCTTCGGCATGTCAGCGGGAGGCTGCCGGATTCAGGGGCGAATTTAACGATGGAACCGATATGTTGCAAAGTTTTGATCCGGTGGCGGATAGCCGTAGCCGGGTGTTGGTTTTGGGAACGATGCCGGGAGTGATGTCGCTGCAGAAACAGCAGTATTACGGCCATCCGCGCAATGCCTTCTGGAGTCTGGTCGCGGCATTGGCCGGGGAACCTCTGCCGGAGGAGTACGGGCTGCGCAAGGCGGTGCTGTGAACGCGAAGGGAGTCTCGACAGCAATATCTGCAGGGAGGAGCCTAATGAGATCGTAGGCTTGCTGGCCGATCATCCGGCTATTCGTGCGATTGCATTCAATGGCCAGCCCGCTTACCGCCTTTTCAAACGCCACGTCGAAAAAGAGTTGAAGGCGTGGTGTATCAAACGAGGGCATCCCGGATACCCATATCTGCATCTGCCTTCGACCAGCCCGGCGCATGCCGTGCCTTTCGAACGTAAGCTGGAAAGGTGGCGGCCGCTGGAAGAGTATCTCCGGTACTAAAATGCCGCTACGACTTCGAGCGTGAACTTATCCTGCAACAGTTTATTCTTGCTGAAGTCGCCGGGCCGCTCCTTGAGGAAATATTTTTCGTAATTGAGGCGTATTTCCGAGTTGACGAGCTTTTTGCCGAAGCCGAAGTTGATCCCGACTGTGATCCTGTTCGCATCGACGGTTTCGCGCACCGTGTTCGCGGTGTTGAGGTAGTCCATGTTGTTGCCCAGATCCCAGCGCACCATCGGGGCGATGTAGCTCATCACGAAGCGGCGGGGCATTTCGAACCGGTAGTAGCTGTGGATGAGTGCGGCCGTCATGGTGGTGTTCAGAATATCGTCGTTGTCCACCTTCGTTTTGAGGTAGCGGCGCGCATACTCCCCTTCGATGAAGAAGCCCCCGGTGACGTAATGAAGTTCGGCTCCCACCATGTTCATTTTCTGGTTCAGTTCCTCCTGCGAGGATACCCCGTCTCGCTCGACCACGAAAGCATGCCGGGGGGCCGAGCCGTTGTAGTAGCTCGCAGCGGCCCGGAACCCTTCCGCGCGGCCGAATTCGACGCGGCCGATTATGTTGATCTTGTTGTTCCACGAGGGATTGTTGATTCCCGATCCGTTGAACAGGCCCAGAAAGAGTTTGAGCGGAACCTGTTTCGTGAATGTATAGGTACCCATGATGCCGAGATCGCGCGAACCGAGCGTTTTGACATAATGCGAGATTTTGTCTCCGGACAGTTCGCTGCCGTAGTAGCTCGTCAGGTATTTGGCGATGAACGAACGGTTCGCAAAGAGACTGGCCGTCGGTCCGCGGTCGAGGTCTGTACTGAAGTGGTACTGCTGCTGCCCGAGGCGGATATCGAGCCCGCCGGTACGGTATCCGGCATAGGAGTCGAGGATGCTGAGCTTGCCCTCGTTGTTGAAGTCGACCTGGATGCGGTAGAACATGTTCCGGCTCACATTGCCCGAAACGCCGAACCGCGTGTTGCGGACATTGAACCGGTACTCGCCGTCGTTGAGGCTTACTTTAAGCTTGGGTTTCACCGCCAGTTCTACACGAGGGACATAAGAAACCTCGCTTTCATCTTTTGTGCTGGCCTGCTGCGCTGGAATAGATGCGTTGGTCGTCGGCGTTTGCGGGCCGCTTTCCGGTGTTCCCGGGTTCCAGCCCGGTTCCATGCCGGTGGCTGCTGCCGGAATATCCTGACCCCGATTCGCACTCGGACTTCCGCCCGCATGCGTACCTTCCTCCGGGTTTCGATTGCCTGCGGGGGAATTTTCTTGGGCAGGAAGGGTGAGATTTTTCGAATTTATGCCTTCAGCCCCGGATAAAAAGGTTTCGTTCTCTTTATTTGAGCCTGAATCTTGATTGTTCTGGTGTGATTTGTTCCCCCAAAGGGCGATTCCCCGGAGGGTGTCGGGACTGAGCGTGGGGTTCTCGTTCTGGGCTGACGCTTCGGTTAGTCCGGCAACGCTTATCCCTGCGCTTGCCAACAGGATCAGCAGATTCCTTTTCATTGCGGCATCTGTTTTTGAAAAGATTTTGCGCAAATGTATGATTAAATTCTTAAATCCATATTACCGGAATGTTAAACGGCTGTTACGGGAGTGTTAAAACGGGTTGATGATGTAAAAGTATAAATATGTTTGTTTGTAAACTATAAAATTGTATTTTTGCAACAGAACCATTCTTTTCTGTGATGATACCGAAGACGACCTTGGCCCGGATCGTAGCCCGGCAGCGTAAAAACCTCGACGATCGGATTGCCGGAATGCCGCGCGCAATACTTGCGTCGATGCCTTACCTGACCGATCAGGCGTTGCTGATCGGCGGTGTCCGCGGCAGCGGTCGCAGTACGTTGCTGCTGCAAATGTTGCAAAACGATTATCCGCAGGCGTGGTATACCGATTTTTCGGATGCGCGGCTGGCCGGATTCGACAGTGGTGATTTCGATAAACTTTCCGCCTTGGTTGCGGAGTCGGGCAAGGGTATTTTGCTGCTCGACAAAGTGGATTATGCCCAAGGATGGGCTCGGTTTATCGGGTCGAAACTTGCCGAGGGGATCAAAGTGGTGGCGACCGTGTCGCTCGATACGCTGTTAGCCGTGCAGCAGGCGCGGCAGGAGGGGACGGACCTGCAGCTGGCCGGCTCTGCGGCAGCGCAGGAGGCTGTCGTATCCGCCTCGTTGTTTATCCCGCGCAGGCTCGGGTTATTCGGTTATCTTGAGTTTTTGGAGGCCGTGCACCGGCGGGGAGGCGAAGAGGCGGTCGAAGAGTATCTGTTACGGGGGGCCTTCCCGGAATGTTGCAGGCCCGGACGCACGGCATCGCTGCTGTCGCTGTATGACCTGATCGTTAACCGGGATGTACTGATAGCCAAAGGAGTGCGTGACCGGGTGACCTTGTGTCGCATAGCCCTTTTCCTGCTCACGGCTACGGGCGGCGGGGTAACGGCCAATGCGGTTCGCAACCAGTTGAAAGTAAAATCGGTCAGTACGGTGACCGAACATATGGAGCATCTCGAACGGGCCGGTCTGGTCGCGTTCGTCCCCATTCTCGGGACGACGCCGGGCCGGCAGGCCGTCAATCCCCGCAAAGTGTATGCGGTCGATACGGCTCTTGCTGCGGCGTTGTCGCCCGAAGAGTCTTTTTCCCGCGAACGGCTTTTTGCGACCATGATCCATAATCACCTCGCCCGGAAATACGATGCGATTTTTTATACGCCCGAATGCGGAGGATGTGACTTTGTCGTGGCCGAAGAGGGCTTTATCGCAGGCTGCATACAGGCTTGTTACGATGGAGACGATCCCGACCTGATGCAAATGAAGATCGAAGGGCTTTCCGAGGCGATGCGCCAGGGAGGGCAGCGCCGCGGGCTGATCGTGACGCTCGGCCGTTCGGAACGGATTCCGGTGGAGGAAGGGGAAATCGAAATCATCGATGCCGATACGTTCCTCAGTGAGTGAAAATTCCTGGGCGCCCGGTTCGCACAAGGATGCGGAGCCGTTCGCCGGAATGGAGTATCGGCACTGCCTGTCGCCGGGATTCCTGCCGGTTTGCGGGGGCTGCTTCCGTTTGCCGCCGGTCCCCTGTCGATCTGTTTTTTGTTTCCAATGTTATTTTTCGAGTTGGTCTGGGTGGCAAAGCTGCTTCCCCGAGGGGGCTGCGGACGAAAATCGGCTGATATTCTTCTGCAAAAAGGGGTAAGTCCAAAAAAATCGCTATTTTTGACTTTTGATAATGCCCGCACAGGCTGCCTTCCGTCCGTTTTCGGTGGAGTTCGGGCCTGTTTTATACGGGTTTATCGGGGTCTTAAACCTTGTGCGTCATGAGCAAGTTCATCGGAGAGGATTTCATGCTGGAGAACGATGCGGCGCGGGAGCTGTATCACGAACATGCTGCCCGGATGCCGATCATCGATTACCATTGCCACCTCGTGCCGCAAATGATCGCGGAGAATCGCCGTTTCGGGAACATTACCGAGGCGTGGCTCGGCGGCGACCATTACAAATGGCGTGCAATGCGGGCCAACGGCGTCGAAGAGGCCTATATTACCGGTGACAAATCCGATTGGGAGAAATTTGAGAAATGGGCCGAAACGCTTCCTTATGCGATGCGCAATCCGCTTTATCACTGGACCCATCTCGAGCTGGCCCGGATTTTCGGCATCGATGAAGTGTTGAGTCCCCGGACGGCCCGGGAGATTTACGAAGCGTGCAACGCCCGGCTTGCGGAACCCGGATTCCGGGCACAGGGGCTAATGACGCGCTGTAATGTCGAGGTGGTCTGTACGACCGACGATCCGGTCGATTCGCTCGAGTATCACCGCTGTATCGCCGAAAGCGGTTTCGGGACCAAAGTCCTGCCTGCCTGGCGGCCCGACAAGGCAACGGCGGTTTCCGATCCCGAAGCCTATAACGCTTACCTGGACAGGCTCGAAGCCGCTGCCGATATGAGCATCGGTACTTACGAGGAACTGCTCGATGCACTGCATGTCCGTCACGACTTTTTCGACCGGATGGGCTGCCGGCTCTCCGATCACGGTTTGGGGGGCTTCGTAGCGGCCGATTACACGGAGAGCGACCTGATGCAGATTTTTGCCAAAGTACGCGGTGGAACAGCGCTGACAGCCGGGGAGACGGCCAAATTCCAAAGCGGCCTGTTGTTCGACCTCGCGTTGATGGACGACGAGAGCGGATGGACGCAGCAGTACCATGTCGGAGCGATCCGCAATAACAATTCCAGGATGTTCGACCGGTTGGGACCGGATGCCGGTTACGATTCGATCGGCGAAGAACCTTGCGCGGCAGCCGGCAATAGGTTCCTGGATCGCCTGGCGCGTGCGGGCAAGTTGTCCAAAACCATTTTGTATAACCTTCACCCGAAAGATACCGAAGTGCTGATCACGATGGCTGGAAATTTCAATGAAGGGCCCACGGTGGGAAAGGTACAGTACGGTGCGGCCTGGTGGTTCCTCGACCAGGAGGACGGAATGACCAAGCAGCTCAATGCGCTTTCGTCGTTGGGATTGTTGGGTCGTTTCGTAGGAATGCTGACCGATTCGCGCAGCTTCCTCTCCTATCCGCGGCACGAATATTTCCGCCGTATCCTGTGCAACTTGTTGGGGCGGGATGTCGAAAGCGGACGGCTGCCCCGCAGCGAAATGGCGTGGATCGGCCGCATGGTGGAGGACATTTCGTATCACAACGCGAAAAATTATTTCGGGTTTTGACGGACGGGTTTTACCGAAACGAACCGCGAACGGTTCGGATCGTTTGGCAAACGACCGCTGAGGATGATGAATAAAGATAACGAACCGATATAGTAAATAAAACACAGAAAAGAGCAATGAAGAAAGTTGTAACCTTCGGAGAGATAATGTTGCGTTTGGCAACCCCGGACTACCTGCGTTTTTGCCAGGCCACAGAGTTTACCGCCACTTTCGGCGGCGGTGAGGCGAATGTGGCCGTATCGCTGGCTAATTACGGACTCAAACCGGAATTCGTCACCCGCGTGCCGAAGAACGACATTGCGGAGAGCTGCCTCAAGGAGTTGCACAAGTACGGTGTGGGGACTTCGCATGTGGTCTACGGCGGCGACCGTCTGGGCATCTATTTTCTCGAAACGGGCGCAGTGGCCCGTCCGAGTAAAGTGGTGTACGACCGGGCCTATTCGGCTATTGCCGAAATCAAGCCGGGCATGATCGACTGGGAACAGGTGCTCGCTGGGGCCGACTGGTTTCACTGGACCGGAATTACGCCCGCATTGAGCCAGGGAGCCGCAGATGT
>ENA-ORLY01003466-ORLY01003466.1-human-gut-metagenome-genome-assembly--contig:-NODE-3466-length-12708-cov-39.868181_pt1 | contig 12708 bp, 9 predicted proteins | sample MGYA00243071_ERZ508832 | MGnify/ENA primary metagenome ERZ508832 (study PRJEB26277, sample SAMN04329777) | human gut metagenome | biome: human-associated habitat | host: Homo sapiens | place: USA...
TTGTAATCCTCCTTTAGTGCCACCAGGACAATCAGGATCACAACAGACAAAATAATTTTGTAGTAATTTGAAAAAATTTTCTTCATAGCTGCTCCTTTCATTCTACATTCAGGAATGTATATCCCCAGTCCGGATCATCGATATATCTTGTGCCTATCTGCTGATATGCAGGTTCTCTTTCTGCATGATGTTTTTGCTCCTTAATTGTACTTGATAATGATATCATTATACAATTGAGCAATCGGAAAAGCAATTGAGCGGATGGAAACCTTCCTCTTCATTAACCATAACGAAAGATTTTGCACTATTTGTTACAAATCCGTTGAAGATTTATACTGATTTGCATTTTCAGAATAGCATATTTCAAAAAACGAGACATCCCTTCCGAACCGAAAAGCAAAAACTAAGGAAAAAATGGGCGAAAACGACATTCTATTTTGGGTTTTCTTATTATATAATGATGCCAGGGTCAAAAGGTCTAAGCCCACATGAGCTTGCTCATATGTGGGTGAAAGACCTTAGGACCCGCCCCGATATGAGCATAAAAGTGGGATGATAATCCCACGATATGCGAATATAGGGTAGGGTGCTATGTGCCAGTGGCACATGTTCAGCACGGACCGAAGCGGAGCGGAGAAGTGGGAGTGCGTAGCACGAAACAATCCGTAGGCATCAATGAATGGAGAGTATAACATGCGTATTCTTATTTGCGATGACGATTTACTGATCGTAGAAAAACTGCAAAAATATCTGAAAAGCTATTTCAGTCATCTGCACCTGAGATGTCCGGAGATCGTCTGCTTTTCAGACGGGGAGTCCCTGCTTGCGGATCCGGGAGACAAGGATATCCTTTTTCTCGATATCGAGATGCCGGGGCTTGACGGAATCTATGTAGGAAACGAACTGAAAAAGAAAGATAAAGATATTATCATTTTTATTATTACTTCTTATTCCGAATATCTGGATGAAGCCATGCGGTTCCATGTATTCCGTTATCTGTCCAAGCCCATAGACAGGCAGCGTCTGTTCCGGAATCTGAAGGACGCTCTGGATCTGTATCATTCCAGACTGGTGAAGGTGCCTATTGAGACCAGGCAGGGCGTACACGTTATTCCGGTCTCTTCTATCATTATGGTGGAGGCACAGGGAAAAAAAGTGATCGTCCACACCACGACGCAGGACTTTGAATCCATCCATACCATGCCATACTGGCTGGAGCTACTGCCTTCCAACCGCTTTTTTCAGACGCACCGGAGTTTTATTGTCAACTATGAGCACATTACCGACTTCGACCGTATGCTGGTGCATCTGGCGAACGGTCAGTTTGACGCTTATCTGACGAAACGGAAATACAGCGCCTTTAAGGAAGCCTATCTTCTCTATTTGGAAAGTACGAGGTAACTTATGGAAAATGCTTTTTCTCTTATTTTTGCATTTCTGGTGGAAGCCATCATTCTTCTGCAATATGCCAGTCGGCTATTTTCTCCGAAACGCCCCCTGTCCGGCAGGCTTGTCGTGCTGAGCCTTTTATATACCTGCCTGTGTGCCGCAGCCTTTTTTAACATCAAATGGCTGAATATGCTTTGGTATCTGTTTGCTAATTTTCTGTTTCTGATCACACAATACGATGTCAAATGGCGCGCAGCTGCCTTCCATTCCGCATTGCTTGCTGCTGTCATGGGAATGTGCGAGCTGATCGTATATAGCATCATCGCCCGGACCGCTCCCCATTTTTATATGCAGATGGGTTCTTTCCACAATACCCTTCTTTTTATCCTGTGCAGCAAGATTTCTTTTTTTGCAGTCATTTATCTGATTACGCATTTGTTCAAAAGTCTGCAGGAAACAACGGATCCCTACGATAACTCTGTTTTGCTGCTGATGATCATTCCCGTCACATCGGTATTCATCATGCTTACTTTTGTGGGAATAGGTGATCAGTATACATTGACCCCCGGGACGAACCGGATGATCTCTCTCAGTGCCTTTTTCCTGTTACTTATGAATCTGCTGGTATTTGGAATCAATCAGTACAATCGGGAAAAAAATCGGAAATATACAGAGGTGCAGCTGTTACTGCAGAAGGAAACAGATTTTACGGAATATTATAAGATGCTGCTTTCGCAGAGCGAAAACCAGGCAATTCTCATTCATGATATTAAGAAGCATTTGCAATCCATTGCATCTCTGAACGAGCAGAATGCCCCGGACAAAGTCAACGCCTATATTAACGAACTGCTTCTCTCTTCGGATTTCAAAGAGTCCGCCCGCATCTGCGACAACGAACTTCTGAACGCCATTATGGCAAGGTACAGGCGGCAGTGTACTGAACAGGGAATCAGTTTTACCGCTGACATCCGCAGTGGTGTACTGCATTTTCTGCCGGACAGTGACCTTACTTCTCTTTTTTGCAATTTGCTGGATAATGCCATGGAAGCTGCCGGGAAAGTTCCCGACGCTTATATCGAAGTTAATGGCAGCAAGCGGGAAAATACACCTTTTGTTCTGATCACAGTGGTCAATTCCTGCCGCGTAAACCCTTTTAAAAATGATGCGGCAGATCCAGCCACTACCAAAGCGGATAAGCGTTCTCACGGCTTCGGGCTGAAAAGCATCCGCAAGATCTGCGAAAAATACCACGGGGATATCCAAATGTACTATAATGATGCTACTCTGACCTTCCACACGGTGATAACGCTCCGGGGATAGGTTCCCTTATTCCCACATTCCCGTCACGAAGCACATCAGTGCCGCCCAGGTATATAAGGGATAGAAAAGCGCCTGATCATCCACGCCATCTTTTAGGATTTTCTGTGCTTCTTCTCTGGTCAACAATAAAAAGCCGTCAAAGCATTCCGTACCTACGGCACCTTCCTGGCTTACCTTCGGCATCTCCTCACGGTTCAGCGTGATCTGCACCAGTGCATTGCTCTCGTCCGTCATGCCCGGGGTACTGAATACCAGGGGATTCACCAGACGGATGCTGTCACTTTCTTCCAGTGTAATGCCGGTCTCTTCCCGCAATTCCCGGATGGCTGCATGGAATACGGGATTTTCCTGTGCCGCATCCTCCGGATCTAGCAGTCCTGCCGGAACGCTTAGCAGGAACTGTCCCGCCGGATAACGATACTCACGGCTCAGGCAAAGTCTCGGTTCCTGATCCTTAACGTTCAGGATCACGACACAGCTTACCGCATCCGGCAGCATCTGTTTAAATTCTTCGTCATTCTTTACTGCCGCCAGATTCTCAACGCTTCTTCTGGTGGCATCAAAATAATGTTTTCCGGGCTCATATTGCAGATCAAATACCTTGATGAATCTGCTGTCATAGACGGTCTCTACCTGTTCTTTTTTTATGATCGGTCTGTTCTCCATTTTCATTTCCTCTTTCCAGTCTGCAGAGGACCTGTTCATAACGTCTCTCCGCCTTTTTCCAGTGGATCAGCTTATGCCACCCTTGCACATAATCCGGTCTGCGGTTCCGGTACTGTAAATAATAGGCATGTTCCCACACATCTATCAGCAATATCGGTGTATATAATCTCAGATCCGGCACATCCTGGTTCGCTGTGGTCAGGATCATAAGGGTACCGTCCTGATCACTTACAAGCCACGCCCATCCGGAACCGAATACTCCCGCGGCAGCCTGCGACATCTGCTCTTTCCATTGTCTCACCGATCCGAAATCCCGGATCAGTGCCTCTTCCAATGTTCCGCAGGGTTCCTGCCCCACAGGGCTTCGCATGCTGTCAAAATACAGCTGATGGTTGTATACGCCGCCTCCGTTATTGTGAATGCTTTCCCGGGCTTCCTCCTGCAAGGATGCAAGTTTATTATCCTCCGAAGTGAGCAGTTCCGTCAAGGTCATTTGCTGTAACTGAGGATAATCCGCGAGAATTGCATTCAGCTTGTCCACACAGGTCTGATAATGCTTATCATGGTGAAAATGCAGTGTCTCCTCATCCAGTACCGGAAGCAGGGCATCATATTCGTAGGGCAGGGGCTGTGCGACAAAAGGATAATGTTCTTCTAACATGAGACTCCAATCCGCCTGCGGGATACAGGCTTGCGATCATACAATATTTACCATACGCCTATTATATGCCGCACTTACGGATTTTATTTTCGGATTTGCACTTTTGCAGTCAGCGTTCTTCTCTTTTTGACATAAATCAAGCAGGAGAGAAGATTTATTAAATATTCCCTCCTGCTCAATTCCATTTTTTATATTTTTACAGCTGTGCAATATCCACCAGTGTCAGTTCCTTACAATCGTTCATATGCTCCATGCTGGTCACGAGAGCATTGGCGGTGTCCATTGCGGTGATGCAGTAGATACCGGTCTCGATAGCGGTACGGCGGATCAGGAAACCGTCTCTGGTCTTGTCGCGGCCCTGGGTAGGGGTATCGATGACAAGGTCGATCTTGTGTCCCAGAATCAAATCCATCACGGTCGGGGATTCCTGAGAGATCTTGTTGACCTTTCTCGCCTTCACACCTGCTTCATTCAGAGCAGCTGCGGTACTTCTGGTAGCATAAATGGTGTATCCCAGCTTTTCGAAGCGTCTTCCGACTTCAATGGCTTCACCCTTATCCGCATCCTTTACGGTGATGATCATGTTCTTGTACTTTGGCAGTTCCACACCTGCTCCCAGGAATGCCTTGTACAGAGCCTCATTGAAGGTCTTGGCGATACCCAGACACTCACCGGTAGACTTCATCTCCGGTCCTAAGCTGATCTCGGCACCACGGATCTTCTCGAAGGAGAACACAGGCATCTTGATGGCAAAATACTCTGCCTCAGGCTGTAAACCGGGCTCGTAGCCAAGCTCACGGATGGTCTTGCCGATGATCACTTCGGTAGCCAGATCCACGATAGGAATGCCGGTTACCTTACTGATATAAGGTACGGTACGGGAAGAGCGGGGGTTAACCTCAATGACATATACTTCCTCACCGATGGCAATGAACTGGATATTGATCAGTCCCTTGACATGCAGTGCCTTTGCCAGTCTTCTGGTGTACTCTGCGATCTTCTCTTTTACTACTTTATCAATGGTCGGAGCCGGGTATACGGAGATACTGTCTCCGGAGTGGATACCGGTCCTTTCGATATGCTCCATGATACCGGGGATCAGGATATCGATACCATCGCATACAGCATCGACCTCGATCTCCTTACCCTGTAAATACTTATCTACCAGGATCGGGTGATCCTGTGCGATACGATTGATGATCTCCATGAATTCTTCGATCTCTTCATCGGAGATAGCGATCTGCATGCCCTGTCCGCCCAATACATAGGAAGGACGTACCAGTACGGGATAGCCCAGTCTGTTGGCCACCGCCTTAGCTTCCTCTGCGGTGTATACGGTACCGCCGGCTGCACGGGGGATCTCGGTCTCTTCCAGAATCTTGTCGAACAGTTCTCTATCCTCAGCGGCATCTACATCCTCCGCCTTGGTGCCTAAGATAGGCACGCCCATCTTCATCAGGCTCTCGGTCAGCTTGATAGCGGTCTGTCCGCCGAACTGTACCACAGCACCATCGGGATGCTCAATATTTACGATAGATTCCACATCTTCCGGAGTCAAAGGCTCGAAATACAGCTTGTCCGCAATATCGAAGTCGGTACTTACAGTCTCCGGGTTGTTGTTGATGATAATGGTCTCATAGCCTGCCTTGGAAAATGCCCAGGTAGCATGTACGGAACAATAGTCGAACTCGATACCCTGTCCGATACGGATAGGACCGGAACCCAGTACCAGGACTTTCTTGCGTCCGGTGGTCTCCTTGGCTTCGCACTCGCCGCCGAATACAGAGTAATAATAAGGAGTGGAAGCTGCAAACTCTGCGGCACAGGTGTCTACCATCTTGTAGACAGCCTTAATGCCGTTGTCATAACGCATCTTCTTGATCTCTTCCTCGGTCTTGCCGGTCAGTCTTGCGATGACGTTATCCGGGAACTCGATTCTCTTGGCTTCCTTCAGCAGATCCACTGTCAGGGGCTGTGTCTCCAGTGCATGCTCCATCTCGGTCAGAATGGCGATCTTGTCAATGAACCACAGGTCGATCTTTGTAATGTCGTGGATCTGTTCATAACTGATACCCTTACGGATTGCTTCAGCGATCACATAGATTCTCTGGTCATCCACGATCTTCAGACGCTCTAACAGTTCCTCCACAGACAAAGTGCTGAAATCATAGCTGCGCAGGCAGTCCACATGCTGCTCCAGGGAACGGATGGCCTTCATCAGTGCTCCCTCGAAGTTATTGCAGATACTCATAACCTCACCGGTTGCCTTCATCTGTGTGGTCAGAGTACGTTTTGCAGTGATAAATTTATCGAAAGGCAGTCTGGGGATCTTTACTACACAGTAATCCAGTGTCGGCTCAAAGCTGGCATAGGTCTTGTGGGTAATGGCATTTTTGATTTCATCCAGAGTAAAGCCCAGTGCGATCTTCGCTGCTACCTTTGCAATGGGGTAACCGGTCGCCTTACTTGCCAGTGCAGAAGAACGGCTGACACGGGGATTCACCTCGATAACACAATATTCAAAGCTGGTGGGATGCAGTGCAAACTGTACGTTACATCCACCGGTGATCTGCAGTTCGTTGATGATCTTCAGAGCGGAAGTACGTAACATCTGGTACTCCTTGTCGCTCAGGGTCTGGGAAGGCGCTACTACGATACTGTCTCCGGTATGCACGCCGACGGGATCGATGTTCTCCATGTTACATACGGTGATGCAGTTGCCTGCGCTGTCACGCATTACTTCGTACTCGATCTCTTTCCAGCCCGCGATACAACGCTCTACCAGTACCTGTCCTACACGGGACAGACGTAAACCGTTCTCCAGGATCTCTTCCAGTTCTACCTGATTGTGTGCAATACCGCCGCCGGAACCGCCCAGGGTATAAGCAGGACGCAGTACAACAGGATAGCCGATGGTGTTGGTGAATTCCACACCGTCTTCCACGTTCTCAACGACCTTGGATGCTGCACAGGGTTCGCCGATACGCTCCATCAGATCCTTGAACTCCTGACGGCCTTCCGCATTACGGATGGTAGCTGCGGTAGTACCTAACAGCTTTACATTGTGAACTGCCAGGAAACCGGATTCCTCCAGCTCCATGCCGAGGTTCAGACCAGCCTGTCCTCCCAGGGTGGGGAGAATGCTGTCGGGCTTTTCCTTTTCAATGATCTGCTCCAGAACCTTTACGTTCAGGGGCTCAATATATACCTTATCTGCGATATCTTTATCGGTCATGATGGTCGCAGGATTGGAGTTCACCAGGATTACCTCTACTCCCTCTTCCTTCAGGGAACGGCAGGCCTGGGTACCTGCATAGTCGAATTCCGCTGCCTGTCCGATGACAATAGGACCGGAGCCGATTACCATTACTCGTTTTACATTAGGATTCTTGGGCATCTTAGTTCTCTCCTCTCATCATATGAATGAACCGGTCAAACAGGTAACCGGAGTCCTGGGGTCCCGGACATGCTTCCGGATGGAACTGTACGGTAAAAATATTCTTGCCGGTGTAGGACAGACCCTCGTTGGTACCGTCGTTGACATTGATGAATGCGGGAACCGCTACGGACGGATCCAGCTTATCGGTATCTACCACATAGCCGTGGTTCTGAGAGGAAATATATACTCTTCCGGTCATCAGATCCTTTACCGGATGGTTGCCTCCTCTGTGTCCGTATTTCATTTTATGGGTATCTGCGCCGGTAGCCAGAGCCATCAGCTGATGTCCCAGACAGATTGCGAAAATAGGGATCTCGGTATCGTATAACTTTTTGATCTCGGCGATCACACCGGTACACTCCTTGGGGTCTCCCGGTCCGTTACTTAACATGATACCGTCAGGATTATCATCAATGATCTCCTGTGCGGGAGTTCCAGCGGGGTATACGGTCACCTCACAGCCTCTCTCTGCCAGGGATCTGGCGATATTTCTCTTGGCTCCCAGGTCTAACAGAGCTACCTTCAGTCCCTGTCCGGACAGTTCCGTTACCAGTGCGGGCTTGGGCTCTCTGACGCCCTTTTCATAAGCATCTTTATCAAAACGCGCTGCACCGGAGAGAGGTCCGTTCTGTGCCAGCTCCGTGGTGGGCGCTACCACATATTTTTCCCTGCAGGTCACCTTTTCCACGACCTTGCCTGTGGTATACTCTTTCAGCTTCGGAAGTACTTCGTTCAGGTCATAGGCTTCGTTGGTGGTGATCATGCCGTTCATGGTACCCTTCTCACGCAGGATCTTGGTCAGCGCACGGGTATCGATACCGGCGATACCGGGCACACCGTTCTCCTCTAAGTATTCCTGTATTGTGCAGTCACAGCGGAAGTTGCTGGGAATACGTGAAAGCTCTCTGACGATGAATCCATCCGGCCAGGGTTTCTCCGACTCGCAGTCATCCCTGCATATGCCATAGTTACCGATCAGGGGGTAAGTCATGCATACAGCCTGTCCTGCATAGGACGGATCCGTCAGGACCTCCAGATATCCGGCCATGGATGTGTTAAATACGATTTCACTGATGATCTCTTTGTCTGCACCGATGTGCGTTCCTTCGAACACCGTTCCATCTTCCAAAATCAAAAATGCCTTCATTCTTTCCTCACATTCTGCCGCTTTTTGCGACGTTTGTATTTCTCTCAGTCTCCTACAATACCTGCGAATTGCTCCGCTGGGTATCTGCATTGTCTACGATACCCACGAATTGCTCCGCTGCTTCGCAGCTCCCGCACTTCTGAAAACATTCGGATTCCGCGGATTTGCTTCCGCAAATCGCTGCATCCTCATGTTTTGGCGATTTAAATCGGCACCTGCCTCCCCGTGCAAGCACGGTCGGCCTCTGCCGTTTAAATCTGGTATCTGCATAATCGATTCATTATATCATAAAAAAAAATGCGTCGCAATAGACCCTGTCTGCATAAAAACCTACAAAAAACCTCTCCGCAATCCCGATACTCCTTGGAGAATCTGACAAAGCTGTGTAAAAGCTTACAATTTCCATTGCTTTTTCCACCGGGTCTGATATAGAATAGATATGTATTTTCTATTTTTCAATTATCACAAAACGCTGTTTTCCTACAGCAGATTGGACAGGCATCTATGGATCGTATCGAAAATGCTCAAATGAACTCCCTGGGAACCCGCAAACTCTATTATGAAAATGTGCACCAGACGGATTTTACCGCTGTGGTGATGGAATGTGTTCCCGACAAGGAAGAGGGATATTACAGGATCGTTCTGGACGCTTCCGCTTTTTTCCCGGAAGAAGGTGGTCAGTCCGCCGACAAAGGCACCTTAAACGGTCAGGAAGTACTGGATGTCAGCATTAAACAGGGCATCCTGTATCATAAAACGGCCTGTGAGTTTTCCGTCGGCACCCGGGTCACCGGTCATGTGGACTGGAACCGCCGGTTTGATTTCATGCAGCAGCACTCCGGAGAGCATATGATCTCCGGCTTACTGCACTCCCATTTCGGACTGGAAAACGTAGGCTTCCATTTAAGCGACAGAGAAGTGACACTGGATATGAACGGAGAAGTCTCTCTGGAGCAGCTGCGTCTCATCGAGCAAGAGGCTAACACTTATGTCTGGAAAAATCTTCCGGTCAACATCAGCTGGCCCACCGCCGAAGAACTGGCGAGCTTAAATTACCGTAGCAAGCTGGCTCTCACGGAAAATGTACGTATCGTCGAGATCCCCGGCGTGGATCTGTGTGCCTGCTGTGCTCCGCATGTAGATACCACCGGACAGATCGGTCTCATCAAAGTTGTAAATGTGCAGAGCCACAGAGGCGGTGTCCGCATCAATATTCTCTGCGGAGACCGTGCTCTGGCAGATTATACTGAAAAACAGGATTCTGTCTGGGCAATTTCTTCTCTGCTCTCAGCGAAACAACCGGAAGTAGCAGGTGCTGTTGCTCGCGCAAAAGAGGATGCACGGCTGCAAAAAGAACGCGCCAATGCTTTACAGGCAGAACTTCTGAAGGTACAGATGAACGCACTCCCCTCCCCGGAAGAAGTACACCACGTGCTTCTCTTCGTCGGTGAACTGGATGCCATTGCCCTACGTAACGCTGTGAATACCCTGACCGGAAAATATTCCGGTTACTGTGGTATCTTTGCCGGAGACGATACAAACGGTTATCGATTTATTGTAGGCAGTGCTTCCTGTAACTGTCAGGAACTGGCAGACCGCATGCGCCGGGAGCTTTCCGCAAAAGGTGGCGGATCCGCTCCCATGATCCAGGGGAATGTTGCTGCCACGGCAGATATCCTACAGACAATGTGGGCGTCGCTGTAATGACCATCCTTTCTGCCTATATATGCATTTCGGCACATGAATTCCGTATTCAAAATTTCCACATGGAAAACCCCCGGCATGACCATCTGTCATACTCCGGGGGTCTGTTTGTATATTTTATATATTTTTCGTTTCGGAAAATCTGATTATTTCTCTTCTGTTGCTGCATTCTTCTTCAGTGCTACGCTGACTGCCTTCGCAACGCCACCACCTACTACACAGCTCATAGGCATCTCCAGTGCTCCGTTGATACCACAGAATGCTACGGCGAACATAAACAGATTCGCTCCGGTTGCATTCATGCTCTGCAGATACTCGGTATGACCGAAGCAGATCATCAGAGTGGACATGAAGAACAGGGTGTTCATAAATGCTCCCAACAGACCGGTCACGAAGTAAGTTACGGTCTTCGTCTTGTCAATCTTCCACAGTGCCTTGAAGATCACGCCGGACAGCCATCCCATCAGAGTTCTGGTAGGGATGCATACCAGGAAAGTGAAAAACGGATTCATTGCTACCAAAGCTGCTCCAAAAGTGTCTCCTGCAAAACACTGGTAAAAGCTGGTAAGTCCAAATACCAGTCCCAGTACGGCTCCGCCTGCGGGTCCCAAGATCATTGCACCGATTACTACGGGAATGGTCATCAGGGAGATTGCTAACGGTCCGATGCGCAGATACCCAAGCGGGGTAAATGCCAGAATCAGCATGATCGCGATGAGTACGGCCAATTGTACCATCTCAAGTGTCTTGTTTTTTTTCATATGAAATTTCCTTTCCGCGCTTTTTGCGCCTTTGCTACTATTCCTCCATCTGGCGTCCTTTGGACTGCCGGAGGATATAATTACAAGTCATTCAAGAAAATAACATAAATGTATACAAAACACAAGTACATTTTTTAATACAATCAACGTACGGTGCGATACCACTTCAACGCCGATGTATAGGCTTCATATACTGTATTCATATCAATATTCTTTAATAGCATCAGGCGGGATACCTCCGCCCAGTTGGCTGTCTCATAATGCAGCATAAAATCGTACACCGGTGCCAGTACGCCGATGCGGTAGATCAGTGCATTGCTGATCTCGCCAGCCACATGGACCACCTTCAAAGCCTCTGCCATGGGTTTCTCGAGGATCACATCCAGCACGGAGAACAATCCCATCAGGAACAATTCATCCTTCTGCGCCTTCAGGCCAAACGCTTCCGCCAGATTCTCGGCAAATTTCGCACGAAGCAGAGATAATCTGGTGACCTCATTCGGCTTATCCGCATACAAAGCATTGGCTACTGCCGTGTTGATCCACTTTTTCAGTTCCCGCTGTCCCAGCATGGCAGCCGCATGACGGATAGACGTAATCTCCGAATTTACAGCCAGTGGCTGAACCATTTTCAGCAGATCGATCGTGAGTGCGGTATCACGGCTGATGATATCCGCCGCTGTCGTGAGTTCAAAATCCGGGCTGTTCACAATATTCAGCAGGTCAATATAGTTACCCTTCAAGGGTGCCACATCTGTCTGTCCCTTCGTAATGGGAACACGATAGAACTTACCCTCATAGAAACGATATCCGCCGGTCTCCTTCAGTCTCTCGAAGTCCTCCATGGTATCAATATTACCGGCACACAGACTGATATTCGGGAATAATTTTCCGAAATAAATCTTGGCTTTGTCAATGGCTATTTTACGGTTATTCAGAAGGACATAATCCATCAGCTTCAGGACTTCTCTGTAATTTTCAAAATCACTGACCGCAAGCTTGCGAATGGCAAGTTTATAGCCTTGCTGTTTCAATTCCTTCAGACGATTGACATACATTTCAATCGGCGGAATGGTATTATCGATCAAAAGTACGATTTTTTCATGAGGTGCATCGCACTGCTCCGTAATATCCGCAAAAATAGAAATATTGGTGATCGGTACAAAAATCTCTTTTCCCTGAGACAATGTATCGATTCCCATCTTTTGGATCAATTCCAATCCGGTGATCTGTGATGCTCCGTCAAACTGTGCTGTTCCAAGCAGCAGCGGATTCAACAGGTAATTTTCTCTCTGAGTAAAAAAGGAATAGGCACATACAGCCATATTTTCATCAAAAAGCGGTACTAATGTAAGCAGCATATTTTTACCTCCCAATTACCTATATTATACCGATTCCGACAGGACTTTACAAGTGGTACTATCAGCACAGAGATGTTGTAACTTGAGAGTTTACGAACCATGCAAAAATAGAACGGAATACCTCGGTGGGAGCTTGCTCACACAAGAGGTTATTTTGTTCTATTTTTATACCGTGCGTCCAATGGACACACTCGACAGCCGTCAATGAAATAAATGTGGAGTGCCCTTTGCGACACATTTATGAATTGAGTGCATGGCTC
>ENA-ORLY01003478-ORLY01003478.1-human-gut-metagenome-genome-assembly--contig:-NODE-3478-length-12674-cov-3.260697_pt1 | contig 12674 bp, 9 predicted proteins | sample MGYA00243071_ERZ508832 | MGnify/ENA primary metagenome ERZ508832 (study PRJEB26277, sample SAMN04329777) | human gut metagenome | biome: human-associated habitat | host: Homo sapiens | place: USA...
CCGGCGCCAACGCGCTGGATGTGGCGAAAAATGTTCGAAAGACATTAGAGCAACTCAAAGCAAACTTCCCAGAAGGCTTAGATTACAAGGTCGCTATCGACACGACAGAGTTTGTTCGAATTTCTATCGATGAAGTAATTAAGACGCTGTTTGAAGCAGTGCTTCTTGTTATCGGCGTTATCTACATCTTCTTGCAAAGCTTTAAATCCACAGCAATTGCGTGCACGGCCATTGTGGTCGCTTTGACTGGTACTTTCGTGGGAATGCTGGCGCTTGGGTTCACGATCAACCTGCTGACGCTGTTTGGTTTGGTGTTGGCGATTGGTTTGGTGGTGGACGATGCCATCGTGGTGGTGGAAAACGTCGAACGCAATATGTCCGAAAAAGCCATGAATCCGATCGATGCAACCATTCTGGCTATGTCGGAAGTCTCCGGCCCGATTATCGCGACGGTTTTGGTCTTAGCCAGTGTGTTCGTTCCGGCAGCCTTTATGGGCGGTACCACCGGTATGCTTTATAAGCAGTTTGCTATCACGATTGCGATCTCCGTTTCGATTTCCGGCTTCGTCGCTTTGACGCTGACGCCGGCCCTTTGTGCTGCTTGGCTCTCCCATGAAGAGCCGAAGACTCACGGCTTCTTCTTCCGTTTCAAGTTCCGCCACAACAGGAGGCAACAACGGTTTCTCCACCGGGCTCTCTACTACCGCCGGAGTTTCCACGGCCGAGATTTCCGTTACCATAGAGATCGTTTGCGGCTCTTTCGAAACCACCACTTCCTTGTTATCCTCGGAAGGAGCGATAGCGCCCGCTACCTTTTCCTTTTTCTCGATACGGACTCTTTTCTTACGTTCAGGCTGCTCTTTTTGCTCTTTCTTGTCAGCCGGAGCAGCCACTGGCTTTTCCGAAGCCTGTTGGGCACTCTCTGCAGCTTCGGCAGTCTCAGCCTTCGCCACTTTAGGAGAAGCGGCTTTAGCCGGAAGGCCTCTCTTACGGCCCTCTACAGGCTTCTTAGCCTCTTTCTCTTTCATCTTTTCAGCCTGAATGCCGGCATAGGAGATCGCTTGCTCATCAAGAATCCGATAAACCAACTCTTCTTTCTTTAAGCTGCTAACTTTTTTTATTCCCAACTCTTCCGCGATACTTTGAAGTTCGGGAAGAAGTTTTTCATTTAGTTCTAGAATGTTATATTTCTGCATATTGCGAAGTAATAATATAAATGGCACATACACACGGATCACATATGCAAACACGACGTACGCCCAATGGTATCATTGTATCTTTATTAAATTATAATTTTCATGTAATAACCGGATTGTTCAGCTAATTTGAACCATTAGTAACATATCTGCGGAGTAAATCTTCGCAAATGTAAGAATATTTTTACAATAAACGAGGATTTAGCCCAAAAAATTCACAATTAGCACACGCTTTGTTGATTCGTCCATACGAAAACGATTATCAGTCCTTTCTCCTACCACCCAAACGATAGCGTCGCCACTACAAAGAAGCCATGTGCGCTCCTTCTCAATCCGGCTAAATTTATGATCGGAGAAATAGTCACTCAACTTCTTACGTCCTTTCATTCCGAAGGGAATAAACCAATCGCCTTCTTTCCAAGTCCGCAATGTTAAAGGGAAATCGAGTTTATCATAATCCAAATAAGCGATCCGCTTATTCTTCTCGATAGGGAAATCTATAGTTATAACAAGTTTTTGGAAAGATAGTTCAATAGGTTCATGATTAATGCCCTTTTCTGGATCTAAAACGAAGGTTCGCTTTTCCTTCTTCTCTAAAGAAGTGATCCATAAATAATCCCGATCCTTCAGCAAACGATGGGTGGAAGAGTAAAACAGCTTACCAGGCTCCTTGGTCAAGGCAGCGAAAATATCGTCCGAGACCAGACGGGTAAAACCATATTCTTTTAATAACTCATACAAAATCGTCTTCGGAGCCGGAAACCGCATCAACGCCCCGATAGAAAGACGATCATCCGATACGACAACCTCTTTCCGGGCTTGTTCCAATACATATATATATATAGTCTCTGCGGCAGAAAGATGCTCGGCGGAACGTGCGATGGTATTCCGGGCCGATGGATTTATCTCCTCCAAAAGCGGCAACACATTCAAACGGATGAAATTACGGGTATAAGCATCCGATAAATTCGTGCTATCCACCATATAGGCGTAGCCTTGATCCGCCAGCCAAGCCAAGATATCCTCACGGCTTACGCACAGCAAAGGACGGACGATGAAACCATTCCTCGGACGGATCCCGCTCATCCCCCGGATTCCCGTGCCCCGTATCAAATTCATCAAGACCGTCTCCACATTATCGTCCCGGTGATGGGCGACGGCGGTCGCCTGCCCTCCCAGCCACTCCCGCATCTCCTCAAACCAAGCATAGCGCAATTCACGGGCAGCCATCTCTATCGAGAGATGCCTCTCTCCGGCATAAGAGATCGTATCGAAATCTATCTTATGAAAGGGTACTTCCAAAGATTCCGCGAACTCACAGGCAAATGCCTCATCCCGATCCGACTCCTCCCCACGCAAATGAAAGTTACAATGAAGCGCTATACACGGATATCCCAAACGCACCAATACGCCCAACAAAGCCACAGAATCGGCACCACCGCTCAATCCGACCAAAACCGGACGATCCTCGGATAACAGCCGGTACTTCTCTATATATAAACGTATCGTATGTATCATAACATCTTTGTATTAAAAACAATAATGGCCCTAGCCGGTTTTAGCTAGAGCCATTACTTATAGATCTTTTGAATTAATCTTCTACACCTGCTAATTCCGGGTCGATCATAATACGACCACAGTATTCGCAAACAATAATTTTCTTACGCAACTTGATATCCAATTGCTTCTGAGGCGGGATCTTGTTAAAGCAACCACCGCAAGCGCCACGTTGCACATAAACAACAGCCAAACCGTTACGAGCACCTTTACGGATACGCTTGAAAGCGGTCAACAAACGAGGTTCGATAGTGGCTTCCAGCTTCTTCGCTTTCTCACGAAGTTTCTCCTCATCCTGCTTTGTCTCGGAAATGATCTGCTCCAACTCGCTCTTTTTCTGAACCAAGTCAGCCTTACGGCCTTCCAGCTTCTCAGTCAGTTCAGCGATATCTTTTTTCTTAGCGTCTACCGCCTCTCCGAACTCACGGATTTTCTTCTCTGAGAACTCAATTTCCAAACCTTGGAACTCGATCTCCTTGGACAGGTTATCAAACTCCCGGTTATTACGCACATTATCTAATTGTGCCTTATAGCGATCTATCAATGTGGTAGATTCCGTGATCTTATGCTTTTGCTCAACAACAGAAGCCTCAAACTCCTTGATCTCCGCCTGATAGTTCTGGAGACGTGTTTCCAGTCCTGCGATCTCGTCCTCCAAGTCTTGAACCTCCAGAGGAAGCTCACCACGAAGGGTCTTGATCTTATCAATTTCAGTCATCATCGTCTGAAGTTGATACAGCGTAGAAAGCTTTTCTTCAACCGTATATTCCTTTTCAGCTGATTGTTTATCTGTAGCCATTCTATAAATATTTTACTGGGTTTGAATTAACATTCGAAAAATGTACCGCAAAGGTAGGGAATTTTTTCGATATTATGTTATAAAATATGTCTTTTGTACAGATTTCCGATTCATAATGACCGATAACCGCCAGTAGAATCCGGTCCTCCACATCGTAAAAATCGTTGTACTTCGCCTCCCCCGTTATAAAGACATCGGCACCATACGCGATAGCGTCCTTGATCAAGAAAGCGCCGCTGCCTCCGCAGATAGCGACCTCTCGGATAGGCTTACCAGTAAATGGGGAATGCTTCACGCAACCGACGTTAAACAGGGCCTTGATCCGCAACAAGAAACTCAACTCATCTTCCTCGGCAGGCAACTCTCCCACTACACCGGAACCTGCCTGTTCCCATGTGTTTGATAACGAATAAAAATCAAAAGCCGGCTCCTCATACGGATGAACGGATAACAGGGCACGGGTCACCGCCGTCTTCTTGAATGCCGGAAGGATCATCTCGATACGCACCTCTTTCTCTACATGCAACTCGCCGATCTCACCACAAAACGGATTGCATCCCGCATTGGCACGGAATGTTCCCTCGCCATGTAAATTATAACTGCAAGCATCATAGTTCCCGATACTTCCCGCACCGGCATTGAACAAGGTATTCCGCATGATCTCGGCATAAGCCTCGGGGACAAACGTCACCAACTTCAGCAAAGCGCCTTTTTGGGGGCTCAAGATCCGTACATTTTGCAAGCCGATCAACTCTGCCAAACGGTAATTCACGCCTCCTACGGCATTATCAAGATTGGTATGGGCGGCATAAACCACCAAATCATACTTACACGCCTTCATCATGCAACGCTCGATATAATTGGAGCCAGTCAACGACTTAAACGACTTAAAGGCCAAAGGATGATGAGAGATGATCAGGTTGTATCCCATCTCGATCGCTTCATCAAGCACCTCCTCGGTAACATCTAGGCATAGCAACACACCCGTCGCATGCTGGTTCACGTCGCCAACTTGCACACCCGCATTGTCAAAACCTTCTTGAAGCGGCAGCGGGGCGTAATGCTCGATTTCTCTCAATATATCTTTAACCTTTACCATGCTAAATATCTTTTGATTTATGTTCGGGAGAAAAAGTAATTCCTTTCGGAAGAAAAGAAAATTCCATTCAGATGGAATAAGATTCCCATTCGAATGGAATTTCAGATTGGATTATTTCTTGATATCAACGATCAAATTCAGTTCGTCCAACTGGGCCGGATCCAAGACACCCGGAGCATCGAGCATAACATCTCGTCCAGAATTGTTCTTCGGGAAAGCGATACAGTCGCGGATAGAATCCAAACCGGCGAACAAAGACACGAAACGATCCAAGCCATAAGCCAAACCTCCATGAGGAGGCGCTCCGTACTTGAACGCATTCATCAAGAAACCGAATTGCTCTTGCGCTCTTTCTTCGGTGAATCCTAACAGCTTGAACATCTTATCCTGTAATTGGCTGTCGTGGATACGGATAGAACCACCACCCACTTCAACGCCATTGATAACCATATCATACGCATTCGCACGAACAGCGCCCGGATCCGTGTCCAACAACGGTATATCATCCGGATTCGGAGAGGTAAACGGATGGTGCATAGCGTAGAAACGTTGATCGTCCTCGTTCCATTCGAACAGCGGGAAGTCGATTACCCACAAGCAAACGAACTTATCCTTGTCACGAAGGCCTAATTGATTACCCATCTCTAAACGCAACTCGCAAAGTTGCTTACGAGTCTTCATCGCATCGTCGCCGGAAAGGATCAAAATCAAATCACCCGGCTTAGCGCCGAACGCATTCTTCATTTCTTGAAGAACCTCTTGGCTATAGAATTTATCTACGCTTGATTTCACGTTACCATCCGCTTCCACACGGGCGTAAACCAAACCTTTAGCACCTACCTGCGGACGTTTCACGAATTCAGTCAGCGCATCCAGTTGTTTACGGGTATAGCTTGCAGCACCTTCCGCACAGATACCCCCTATGTAAGCAGCGTTATCGAATACGGAGAAACCATGGCCTTTCATGATGTCCATCAACTCGACGAACTTCATGCCGAAACGCAAATCCGGTTTATCGCTACCATATTGTTTCATAGCATCTTGCCAAGTCATACGCATAAACGACTCCTTGAACTCGACACCACGGATTACCTTAAACAAATGTTTCGCCATGCCCTCGAACATATTCAAGACATCCTCTTGCTCCACGAAGCTCATCTCACAGTCGATCTGCGTTAACTCCGGCTGGCGATCCGCACGCAAATCCTCGTCACGGAAACATTTTACGATCTGGAAATAACGGTCGAAACCGGAAACCATCAACAATTGCTTCAAGGTCTGTGGAGACTGAGGCAAAGCGTAGAACTGTCCCGGGTTCATACGGGAAGGAACCACGAAGTCACGGGCACCCTCCGGGGTAGAATTTACAAGAACCGGAGTCTCTACCTCCAAGAAACCTTGCTCATCCAAATAGCGGCGAACCTCGAACGCCATTCTATGACGAAGTTCCAGATTCTTACGAACGCAAGCACGACGCAAGTCCAGATAACGATATTTCATACGCAAGTCATCACCGCCATCTGTCTCCTCCTCGATCGTGAACGGAGGGGTATGCGCAGTGTTCAGGACATTTAATTCAGAAACGATCAACTCAATATCACCTGTCGGGATATGCGCATTCTTGCTGGAACGCTCACGAACCGTACCCGTAACCTGAATCACGAATTCACGGCCCAGTTTATTCGCCTTTTCGCAAAGAGCTGCATCAACCTCCTGATTAAATACCAACTGAGTAATACCATAACGGTCGCGGATATCGACAAATGTCATTCCTCCCATTTTGCGGGTTTTCTGCACCCAACCGGCCAGTGTAACCACCAGACCTTCATCCGCAAGGCGCAAGTCGCCACAAGTTCTTGTTCTATACATCTTTATTATTTAATTTGCTAGATTTACCAATCTTTATACCTCGGTTTATTACAAACCGCAACCACAAAGATAATACTATAAATCTTAATAATTATTCTTTTAAGCAAATTAAAATACGTTTTACCCTCTGCTACCCAAGCTGTCCGTATCGGGATTAATCTCTTTCACAGCCTCCTTTACATCCTTGGCCGTTATTTTCTTCTCATTTTTAACAGCGATTTGCTCTACAGGATACTTTTCCTCCATCTCCTCCAATTTAGAGTCTACGGATGTTTTTGAATCATTTGTTCTCATATTCTCTATTTTATTAACGTAATAATGGCTATTAAACAAGCAAGTACTGCCAATGGTTTATAGCGATAGCGACATTGTCCGTGAACATGGAAGGAGTTATGGGAATGCGAGACATTATAGCACATCATTATTTCGATATAGACGCTGTTATAGTGTTTGATGTGATGAAAAATAATCTGCCAGCCATAAAAATGACTATTGATAAAATGTTATTTGATATTTGAGACACCTTCCGTGAGCGATACTGTGGATGAGGACAAAAAGCTATTTACCCCCGGATGAGCCTCTTATAGAGCAACGAACGCAAGCCATTAGGGAGAAGACGGGTCACTAAGCGAATACAGACATTCTTTAGCAAGGAGAAAAAGCCGATAAAACCCATCTTGTAAAACAGCGTCTGCAACCTCACTTCCGTTACGGCATACCGCCATCCTCCCCGCCGCCGAAACATATCCGGCGAGAAGCGGAAAAAGAGCAGGCTCTCTTGTATATTATAGAACCGGGCACCATTCATCAGCATCCGTACCCACAGATAATAATCCTCGAACAAAGGAAAATGCTTATATCCTCCAGCCTTTAGCACGGCCGACTTCCGAAACATCACCACCGGATGGTTCACCGGACACCTTCCCTTGGCAAACCTCAAGATATTTTCATGCTGCTCCGGCACTTTCCGCATGGAAAGTACATTTGATACCTCCCCTTCAAACTCATCGATCCAAGCCCCCACTACATCAATTTCCGGATGTTCCAAAAATATCGCCAATTGCTTCTCAAAACGATCCGGCTTAGCGATATCATCCGTGTCCATACGAGCCACAAGGTCATACGAACAATGCTTCAGCCCCTCGTTAAGAGCCTTGCCGAGACCTCGGTTGGTGGGCAAAGAAATCACTTTTAACTCAGGATGCTGGCTTGTGAATTCTTTTATGACCGCATACAGCTCATCCGTCAAAGGACCATCTTCCACCAAGACAACTTCTATAGGCAATAGCGTTTGCGTGAAGATACTGGTCAGACTTTGACGTAAAAATAGTGGGCTCTCTTTATGATATAAAGAAAGTAATACGGAAAATAACATAGACTTTCAGGAAAAGTATTATATAAGAAAAATTTCTATATGTACATATAAGATGTATCCGGAACACTTGAAGATTGACTCTTTACAGAGTCTGTACGTAAAGAACCGTCTCAAATCTATCTTTCTCATTCTCATGATCCTAATCTGCCTCATAAAAAAAACAACTCTCTGATTTACAGAATTAAAAAACATAAACATTCTTCATAACCACATTACACCAGCTCATCTCTTCGTTGCAAATTTCATACCCACTCTACTTAAGACATTTTTTAGCGCTCTCCGTTGCTTAGGTGATATTTTCCACTGAAGCCAATTAGTCATATCAATCTTTATCTGTTGAGAGAGAGGAACAATGCCTCTACCAGAATCTATATACAAGCTCAATCTACTCAAATTTTCAACAGCATGCCTAATCCATTTACCTTTATATACTCCATGTATATATGGCAAGATATATTCTGAAACTGCCACCACATCTTTATAATCCTCTGATGGAGCAACAGCGGCTTGTTCATTTATTGAGTTTTCAATATCCCATGCACTAAGAGAGCCATCGCCTAACAGCTCAACAAAAAGATCCTTTCGAAATATTCCAAATTGAAGATTGATAGCATAGGGGATTTGCTTATTGACACTACGCAATAAAGGAAAAGATTTAATTTTAGATCCTTTAGGAGTAGGGCCTAAATTACAATACCTTATCTCGTGGCTATCCATATAGTCAAGTAACCGCTCTATTAATGAATTGTCAACATTGTCACTCAAGATAATGTCATCACACATCAACATTACATACTTCGATTTTATAACTGGCAAAGCCGCTATAGTACGCTCAACCCAAGTATCATTTTGCTTATTATTGCATATACAAGTAATACCTTCATACGATTTGGTATTGGTGGTTAGAATAAACTCATAGGGACAATCACTCCAATATCTCCGATACCCTTTTAAAAATACGGCAAGCACATCAGAATACGAATCAGGAGAACTAACATAAATAGAAAGTCGCTTATCCATCAGCTATTGTACTTTTTCTATATATTCCTTCAAACTCATCAAGTTTTTATCCTTGTCAGAAATGATCAATTTCTCAATACCGCCAATCTTATCGAAAGGCCACTCTTTAGCCATATCCGGATCAGTATACATTATGCCGGCCTCCCCTGCCCCATAACACACCTCGCCTCATTTATAGCTAACGACAGAATCCTCCAGCACCAAATAGCCATGGCCAAAATACTGAGGTATGTATAGAGCCTTCTGATTCTCTCCGGTCAGATCAAAACCTTGCCATTTACCAAATGTTGGCGAATCAGGGCGAAGATCTATGATTACGTCATACACATGGCCACTTATACAACGAACAAGCTTGGCTTGCTGTTTAACAAGCTGGAAGTGCATCGCACGAATTACACCCTTTTTACTAATGGTATAGAACACCTCTTTAAGTTCATGATCTATACCATTTTGCTTAAATGTATCAATATTGTAATCCTTTATAAAGCCACCACGTTCGTCTGTGGCATAGAAGGGAGTTATCTCATATGCCCCCTTCATATCAAGTTCCTTGAATTCAAATTTCTGTATCATGACTAATTCCGCTATAACATCAAAGAGTTTTTAAGCCAATTAATAGTTTTATCAATGCCTTTATCAAAGTCTATAGACGCATATTCTCCAATAGTACTAACCAAGTTACTATTGTCAAACATATCCATTGTATACTTTACACCATCATCTTCACGGACTCCTATCCCTACCTTATCTGCGCAACCAACTAGTTCTCCTATACGAATAAGATAATCTTTCAAGACTCTAGGATTGCCAGAGCCTATATAATAGAACGGCTTATTCGTTTCCTTAAAGCCTAGACGATATACAGCTTCTATAAGATCATCCACATAAATAAAATCATATGGTTGTAAAGCTGGACCAAATGCTGCTTCTTTACCAGCCATCAACTCACCTAACGTATAACTAACCAAATTGCCCGTTTTATTACCTACACCGTATATATTTGAGAACTGCATCCACACAAACTGTTGAGCGATATTCTTGCAATAATCTTCCAAAATTATTCTGCAAGCATGCTTAGCCACACCATACATCATTCCACCAGTCGTTTTTTTCAGATGCGACAAACTAAATGCTACATTCTCCGCTACAGTACCCGCACAAAGAAATTTTTTCACATTTAGCCTCTTGCAAATATTAGCGCAATCTACTGCCATCTGAATATTTGATAATTGAACCGTAGGATCTGCTTTATCAGCCCCATTTACACCTTTCCACGCAAAATGATAGAAAGAGTCATATTCAATTACTGGCAGTCTTTCGACTAGAGATGTATTCACCCCTGATTCTATCCTCGTAATAAGATTTGAATCAGGCAAACGATTGCCATGAAAGGTAATATCAACAGCAACAACCCTAGTACCTTTTTCTATCAATTTCTTTATAAGTGAACTACCTATAAAACCATTGCCCCCTGTGACGATTACGTTCTTCATATTATCGTTATACGTTAAAAAATTCATCTATCTGTTTATCCATACAAACACGAACATCCCCACCTGCTAGCCAAACCTTACTCCATTCAACAATCTTTTCCATTGCCTCATCCAGATTCCATCGAGGGCTCCATCCAAAAGTCTTTTTCAATTTAGAGCAATCAAGCTTCAAGAAATTAGCCTCGTGAGGACCACCGTCATACTTGTTCACCCACCTCATACCTTCGCCCCACTTGTTCACAAATAGCTCAACAAGAGCGCCTGTTTGAAAACAATCCACATCATCGGGACCTACATTATAATAATCCGCAAAACCGATATCCTCATATTGCTTCATCGCTATCAGCAGGTAAGCATACAAAGGTTCTAGAACATGTTGATAAGGACGGGTAGAGTATGGATTACGCACAACAATATCCTCATGTTTTACAGCCGCACGGATACAATCAGGTATTATTCTATCACTGGCGAAATCTCCACCACCTATCACATTACCCGCTCTAGCAGTAGAAATAGGAATAATAGGCAGACCATCAATATCTGTAAAGAAAGAACGCTTGTAGCTATGAGTCACCAGCTCCGAACAGGATTTGGAATTTGAATAAGGATCATACCCATCCAATTCCTCATTCTCCCTATAGCCCCAACTCCACTCCCTATTCAAATACACTTTATCCGTAGTGACATTCAAGAAAGACTTCACGCAACAATTATTGCGAACACACTCAAGAATATTCACGGTACCCATCACGTTTGTCTCGTAGGTATAGGCAGGATCTTTATAAGAATCTCTAACAATGGGCTGAGCGGCAAGATGCAGCACAATTTCTGGTTGAGACTCATCAAAAGCCTTCTTTAGAGAGGCATAATCTCGTATATCGCCAATCACGGAATGTATGTCATCTTCAATATTAGCAATTTGAAACAACGAAGGCTCTGTTGGGGCTTCAAGTGAATATCCGGTAACGACCGCTCCGGCATTAGCGAGTATCCTACACATCCAAGAGCCCTTAAAGCCGGTATGGCCCGTAAGGAAAATCCTCTTGCCTTTATAAAAATCCAATATATTTCCCATTTGTATGATAGCTTATTATTTTGCGTAATCTGGTATTTCCGGAACAGAGCGCTCCCAACGCTTCCAAGGAGCTTTATCCTCGGCAAGCAGTTTTTCAAGCATAGATTTCTCACGTATATTATCCATGCACTGCCAAAAACCAGTATGGATGTAAGACATCAACTGACCCTCTTGCGCCAACTTGACTAGTGCGGTCTTTTCGAAGACACAAGAGTCACCCCCTTCCAGCATATCAAAAACCTCGGGTTCCAACACCATGTAGCCGGCATTAATAGGAGCGCCATCAGAGGCGTTCTTTTCCCGAAAAGCCCTTACGGCTTGATCTTTAGTAATATCTAAGACTCCTTTATCTTGTGCTATCTTGACGGCCGTAAGGGTCGCAAGCTTGCCATGGCTCTTATGAAACTCCACCAATTTATCAATTTCTACATCACAAACACCATCGCCGTATGTCATCAAGAAAGTCTCATTCTCTATATATCTCTGGATACGCTTAATACGACCTCCAGTCATAGTGTTGTAGCCCGTATCAACGACTGTGACTTTCCAAGGCTCCATATTAGTTTGATGAACGGTCATTTCGTTGTTGCCACCACGATAGTCGAAAGTCACATCAGAGTTATGAAGGAAATAGTTGGCGAACCACTCCTTAATATATTCCTGTTTATAACCGGCGCAAATGATAAACTCGGTATAACCATAATAGGCATACTCTTTCATAATGTGCCACAAGATTGGCATACCACCAATCTCAATCATTGGCTTCGGCTTGAACTGAGATTCCTCAGATATACGAGAACCGAAACCTCCTGCAAGAAGTACTACTTTCATGATAAAGAAAAGATTTTTCAGTTAAGTAATCAGCTAAAGCTAAGATAATTAAGAATTAAACTTGTCTTTATAAATTGTATAATCATTATGTATATCAACAAAAACTGCATGAATAGGATATTCTGTAAAAATATCAGAATTAGGGATTTTCATAAAATCGCTACCATACCTAAGAGAAAGATATTTTTCCGCTTCAAAAGGAATAGGTAAAAGGAGATTCTCAAAATTCACATAGCGCTGAATTCCTAACCATTTACGAGGAAAACTCGTTTTGGGAAACGGAGCCTTTCCAAAAAAATGGCCAACAAGTAACGTATTTTTAGTTGAAAAGTGATTCAATATTTTGAATAAAAAGTTTTT
>ENA-ORLY01003485-ORLY01003485.1-human-gut-metagenome-genome-assembly--contig:-NODE-3485-length-12659-cov-2.984343_pt1 | contig 12659 bp, 12 predicted proteins | sample MGYA00243071_ERZ508832 | MGnify/ENA primary metagenome ERZ508832 (study PRJEB26277, sample SAMN04329777) | human gut metagenome | biome: human-associated habitat | host: Homo sapiens | place: USA...
TCCAAATATTTTACGCAGACAAACATTTTCAAGCAGCTTGTTTGCCGTGCTCCGTTGAACGCGAAGATTCGCGGGGTAGCAGGCAAGCAGATAGACATAGAAAAGGATATTGTAACGGATTTCCCTATGCGGAATATAGACATGTTCAACAGGGCGATACGTTATATGACCTTTGATATCCAGAGTGTGGCTAAATTTGACGATTACGACAACATGTTTTATTTCGAGGCTTCCCCTGAAGAAGACTATAAATTAGGTCTGATGCAGGAGGTTACACGGGCTATAATCGAGATAGTGAATTCTTATCGCAATTGGGGCATTCTGACGGGGCGTTATTCCTATCCTCGCTATACGATAGGGTATCAGGCGCAGAACGAAGAAGCACAGCAGATAGCAGCGGAATACGCCAGATTGATAAATGACCCTACCGCCACACCGGTAGTGCCCTTTGAGGTAAACGAATTGTCCACGAATAAGGAGAGGAAATACCAAGTAGAGATAAATTCCGTCAATACTGAAGCTCCGAGCGAAGCTTTCAGGGCTCACAAGGAGTTGGTAGACAAGTGGGAAAGCGAGCTTATGCAGCTTATCACCGGAAGTACGTTAATCGGGAACACCGAAAAGAACACGAATTCCGAGCAGTTGGCGGAAATTCACATGCAATTGTACAAGAATATCCTTGACGAAGACAACAAGGACATTTTAAGGGTGACGAATACCCAGACCATGCCGAAATTGGCGAGATTGATAAAGAACAAGGATTTGACGGATTATCAGGTAGTGATTATTCCCGACAAGAGTATCTCTGTCAAGCATTTTATCCAGATTACGGATACTTTGAGCAAGCAAGGGTTGCGGATTTCCGAACAATTCCTGCAAAAAGTGGGGTTGGATGAAGGGGATATCGACAAAAAAGTCACCAACAGGTCATGGATTACCAACACAGTAGACAAGATAAAGAGCATTTTTACCCCTAAAAGCAAGAAAGATGGCGGATACGATGCAGGATATGATAAACAAGCTCAAGAGTCTTAGGAATTGTGTAAGGAGCGAAATGCCCAAGGCGATATCGGAAAGCATGCTCAAGGAAACGAAGCAGAATTTCCAGAAAGAGGCATATTTAGGCAACGGGAAATTTGAGAAATGGAAAGAGCGTATGTATGACGTGCACAATACGCCTATCGGTGTAAAGTTGCCTTATCCCAAACTAAGGAGGACAGGGAGGTTATACAATTCTATCAAGAAAATAACCAATGTCCCATACACGGCAGGGTTAAAAACCAGCGTTCCGTACGCACAATTGCAGAATGAAGGAGGAAAGTCTCCTAAAAGATGGGTTCAGCCTGCCTATAAAATATATAGGAAACCCCCTCAAATACCAGCCCGCCAATTCATGGGGGTAGGCGAGCGTACATATAGGAGGGCGCATAAGGCGATTTTGACGGTTTGGAACAAAAATTTCAATAAATAATTGATTGATAATAAAAAACTTCATATTTTAGCGAAAAATAGGGCATATGATAGGGTTATTGACTAAAAAATTAATAGATTTTTTCAGGCAAACGGATATTGTCATAGAGAATCATATACCCGTATTGACGTCTAATGTATCGGACGGAAGGACAGTAGTAAACACTACATTGCCGGCTATTGTAGTAACCGTAGATTCAGCCCCTAACAATATGGTTTATATTGGCGGTCTGATAAGGGACAACATCAATATAGACATTGTAGTAATGGACAGGCTGGTAAATTATACCCTATCGGGAGAGACGGATATATACCAATGGAGGCGTAATCTTGCCTATAAGCTAAGGACAGAGCTTTTCACGGAGAGGGCGTCCGAATTTTTCAAGGATATACTTCAAGGGAACAACTTTTTGCCTATGTATCGTGGCATGAATAACTTTATCAAGCAGGGATACAAGGAAGACACGGAAGAAGATATCGAATGCTGGCGGATGAAATTCGAGTGTGTCATGGTGGACAGTTCTACCATAGACATAAACTATATAAAAGCCAAATCAGGCTCTGTGCAGCTTATAGACAAGCAGATAAATCCCGTCACCCCTATACATCCCCATTATGGGATAGAAGAGATGATGTGGAAGTACGGCTATGGGCAGTATATCCCTGATTTGTTAGATATGATTGTCCAGAGCGGGCAGATAACAGACCAGTATAAGGAAGGTAATGTTCAAATACCTAACACCTTATCAGACAAAGTATTATTTTTGCCAGAGAATTTCCCTGCAAAAACAAGTTATCAATATTTATATGGTTTATTAAGTATGAAATATGTGCCTTATAATGAAGGCATTAAGACTTTACAAAACAATATAAGTATAAGGGAAGTAAATATAAATACATCAATATGGACAACTTTTGTTAACGCATTTAGATATAATATCTTTTTATATAAAATAAATGAAGGGAATATTATTGATTGCAGAAGTTTAACACAATCCGGCAATTTTTCAAATTCTTTTTATGGATGTTCATCTTTAGAAGAAGTAAATCTTATAAATATTCCTGATTTTGCTATTAATGCAGCATCTATGTTTTCCTTAGCTCCGAATTTGATTCCAGATAAATTAAAAATTGTCTCGTTTTCTCCTAAAGTTATTTTTTCAAATTCTTCTTTGTTATTTAATGGAAGGATTTCTTTAGAAATAATAAATGGAGAATTTGATTTATCTGAAATAACATCTTCAAATTCTCAGGGGAATATGTTTAATAACTGTTTCTCATTAAGGGAAGTAAGATTTATACAAGGAAGTATAAAATATTCTTTGTCAGTAGCAAGCTCATCACAACTAAGTGATGAATCCATACAAAGCATACTTGACGGATTGGCAACTGTTTCATCAACACAGACATTATTCCTAAATTCGGCAGTATATGCAAAGTTGACGGAAGAGCAAAAACAGTCGGCAACAGATAAAGGTTGGACAATAACTGGTTTATTATGACAGAGTTAAAAGCAAGAAAAGGTTATGTATATACCGACAAAAACAAAACATTTTTTGCCGATACTATTGTATTAGGGAAATATGACAAGAAAGAGAACTATCGGCAAATGAAAATAGAGGGTAACGAAGAACTAATAGAAAATTATAAAAATGGTAAGGCAAGTATTATCGGATGAATCCCTAAACGATAGAGGATTTAGGGTAATGAACAAGTCTATAAAGTGGGACAGATATTTGAAAAATCCCGTTCTTGTAGAACAGCATATGTCATGGGAACCGCCTATCGGCAGGATAGATGATATAAAACTCGAAAATGACGCATGGACAGGGGTTTTGGTATTCGCTTCTACTGAAAAAGGCAAGATGTATGAGAAATTATACAATGAAGGCTGTATAAGAGCCGTATCTATTGGCGGGAATGCAGTAATAGTAGAGAATGAGAGGGGAGAGAAAAAAACAAAGTCTTTTGATGTTTTTGAAGTCTCTTTAGTTACTATTCCTTCAAATGCCAATGCAGTAAAACATGAATTGGGGCATATTCCGGTAGAATATAAATTATATTGTGATAAAAAGGAATTTATTACTTTAAGTTCTAATTTTGAAGAATTAAATAATATGGAAGAAGAAAAAGAAAAAAAGGAAGAATTGGAGGCTAAGCCCGAAGTTCAAGAAGTCCAAGAGCCAGAAGCTCCAAAAGAAGAGCTTAAGGCAGAGGAAACAAAAAACACAGTCCTTTCGGCTTTGAAAGATTTGTTAGGTCTGAATTCAAAGAAGAAATTAGAAGATGATGATGAAGATGAAAAAGAAGAAGACAAAGACATTAAAGAAGACGAAGAAGAGGACAAGAAGGAAGTAGAGGACACCAAAGCTAAAGACGAAAAGGAAAAATTGGAGTCTGAGGATTTGAAAAAGAAATTGCCTGAAAAAGTAGCGGAAAGATTGCAGGCAAACCCTGAAGCAAGAATTTTTACAGAAAATACACAACAACCTAAAATTATGACAGAATACAAGACTTTACATTCTTATCTTTCTTCTCAGGAAGGGAAGAATAAGATGGGTATGATGGCATTAGGCTCTGACTTGAAATATGCTCATGAGCACAAGCCTATCCCAGTTCATGACTTGCTGGATTCTTACAAAGAATTGGCGTCTATTTTGAAAAACGACCGTGATTTTATAAACTCTTTCGGTCAAGTGAATTTATGTTTTGAAGGGACAGCTCCAAAAACTACTCCGCAACTATTGGATACTATTTTGGCTGCCGGAGACAATACCTATGATTTCTTGGCAACACCGGATTTAGTAGCCGTACAGTGGCTGGCAATGTATTATCGCATGTTGTTCCCTATTAACACATTCGCTGATAGAATCCCGCGTATTAGTTCAGATTCAGCCGGTACGATACACCCAGAAATAAACATGACTCCTAAAGTTTATTTCGATACTTTGGTGCCTAAAGAAAAAGTGTCTGAGTATTTGTATGATGACGACCCAATCGCTATTCCTACTTATGCTTTCTCTTTAAATGCCATTGCATGGCAGCCTGGCGATGATAATCTGTTGAGATATGACAAGAGAGGCATTGGTATGGCTGAAGCTTTGAGAGTAGTATCTAACGCTCAACATAACTATATTATCCAACAGTTGGCAGAAGCTGTTAAGGAAGGTACTTTTATTCCTATGACCGGTACCGCTACTGTAAATTCAGCAGGCATGTTCCCAGCCAATCCGGCTGCCGCAGGTAATATCAAAGATTTCACGGTAGCTGACTTGTTAAGCCTCCGCATGAAGTTTATCCAAGCTAACTTCAATCTGGATATCGAACGTCCAGAGGTAGTAATGGACGCTATCTATGCTAACCAATTGCAGTCTAACGATACTTTTGTAAATGCGTTGAACTTGCCGACTGAAAATATCGGTCCAATGCAGATGATGGCTTACGGCATGAACATTACACAGCGTTCTATATGTGGTGTATATGATACTACTACAAGCAAAGTGGTTGACCCACAACTGTATGGAGAACCTTTAGCAGAAGGTCACACGATAGACTCTGATTATACACCGGTTACTCTTAACGCTAAGGCTTACGGTTGCGTTATCGGGTTCTTGCCTTCTCAATTCCTTATCGGTGTAGGTCGTACAAATGTATTCGTAAAACAAGAACCTACCCTTTGGGCATGGGAAATGTCTATGGATACTCGTATGGGAGCCGGTGCAGCTCGTAAGGACGGAGTAGGAATCTATGGCGTAGCTCCAGCAGTAGCAGGTGCATAATATAAATAATAAGCAGGGGGCAAAATCCCCTGCTTGAATACCAACACACAAAATAAACAATAAACAATATGGAACTTACTAATTATCAAGAAGGCTTTTTCCAGTATCTATACGCATTGGTAAAATCTCGCGGAAAAGTATACGCATGTGAAAACGGCAAAGTTTTCGGAAGGGAAATAGATGCCAGAAGACAAGCACATGATTACTTTGAACGGAGGAAATATAAATTATTGTGGGCGGAAATTACGATGGATAACCTGCCTCTGAACAATGAGGAATTTAAAAATGTGTTAGAATCATATAACCCGCCAGAGCCCAACAATTCCGCTAAGAACAAGAAAGAACCGCTTAAAATGGATAGTTCTATTGAAAGCGAATTCAATGCGTTAAAAGAGGCTCGGAAAAACTCAGAAAAGAAAACAAAAGGTAGACCACCTAAAGAAGAATAATTATGGCAACAACAGGAATACATATTTCATTAAAAGATACGTCTATTGGGAGTAACCAAGTAGACGAATCTATTTCTTGTTTGGTTGTTGATGTGGCAGGTGCGGAATCTAATTTACCTGAAGACTTAGAGTTAAACACCCCTTATATGATAACCTCGTTATCAGCAGCCGAAGGGTTAGGGATAACTTCAGAATGGGCGGAAGGTGACGGAGCGAAGACTATGCTATACCAACACATCAGCGAGTTTTACGGTGCAGCTTCGACAGGGACTAAGTTATGGATTGTCCTCGTTCAAACGACGGCAAGCATAAACTTCTCTACTGCAAGTTTCTATACGGCATTACAGCCGGTAATATTCAAGACTATCTCAGGTAGTTATAAGAACAGACCTCGTGCAATAGGATTCTGCCAATCTAAAGGGACATTGCCCGCTCCTGAATATGGTGACGGCGTGAACAATGAGACAGACCAAGAAGCACTCAATCAGATACAGACATTCTTGACTAACATGTTTGAATTGGGCATCAGAATGGTTGGTGTATTTGACGGAGCGTATATCAAGCAAGGGACTTTCAGCAGCGCAACAGAGATAGCTAAACTTATGGATTGCTCGGCTATGAGTTATCCAAGTGTAGCATATTGCGTTACCGGTTCTTCTCCTAACGGGTTGTCTTCTGTAGGGCGTGTATTGGGAGTAAGAGCCAGCCGGAGTATAGCTGCATCTATCGGGAATGTAGCTTTGGGTTCTGTAGCTACGGAAGAATATTTTACGGATAGTGATTTGGCTTCTGTATCCAGCAATCCAAAAACTGGTACACCTGTAAACGGATATGACGTCACTCTCGCGAATCTGGTAGCCCCATTAGGATATATATTTACCCGTAACAGGTTAGGTATAGAGGGGTTATATTACAACGACGGGGCGACATGCAACGCCACTACTATGGCATTAAACAAGATAGAAAGAGTTGCTGTCGGCAATGCAGTTTGCGATGATGCCCAACAGTTCCTTACCTATTATATCAACCAGAATATCCCTTGTGATTCTTCAGGTCAGATATTACAGGCTTTTAAGAGTTCAGCTATATCACAATTTACAGCCCAATATATCACTCCGAGAATAAACGCTGGGCAAGCTGGGGCGATAGATTTCGACTTCAAGGCTAAGGATGATAATTACATACAATCCGAAGCTTTGGAAGTGACTATAAGTATAGTACCGAACCCTGCAATGCGTGAAGCCTTTGTAACAACATTCTTTGTAACTTCAATTTCTTAAAATTATGGCAGACCAATCGGGACTAATAATATCAAGTGCTGACGTCCAAGTTTGGGTAAACTTAGGAAATGGAGCAATTATACAATTGTTCACAGCGCAGAATTTTTCGGGAAGTATAGAAAAGTCAGTAAATGAGATTTACGCAATAAGTTCTGAAACTCCTATTTCCGTAAAAGGTATAAACAAAGCCTATTCAGGTTCTTTTGTTATACAATCAGGAGAATGGAACAGGTTAATAAACAGTTATAACGGGATATCAGCTACGTTGAGACCGTCATTAACTGATATTCCTGAAGGACTTACCGTTACTATCATGTTCAGCAACAGGGCGGATTTAACCCCGACTGATACGACTTTGACCTATACAGGAGCACAATTTAGCAATGATTCTTTCGAGGTCAATGCTAATGACCCTCAGACTTTAGTAACCTTGAATTTCAGGGCTACAGAACTTACAAGACAAGTTACACCAATAGCTATTTAATCAGATAGGGGAATAATCCCCTATCTCCTTTTTACATTTAAAACTATCAACACATGAGCACATTTAAAGTTTCAAGTTTCACATTTGTAGAAAAATTACCCGACAAAAAAGGGATATTCGAGGAAATAGAAGTAACAGAAGACGTGGAATTAAGACATGCAGAGCGTACACGGTTGGAAGATTCAATTTTCATTACTTCTTTGTTGGATAATTCGGATACGACGACAGAGAGAAAGATAAACGACGCCATAAAATACGTTAATATATTTGTCGTTGACAAGACTTTAGCAAAAAGGATTTCAAGTGACGGGATTGCATGTCTGTCTCTGTTCTCTTCAGAACAAGTACAGGAGGATTTGATAAATTTTATCAATCGGGCAGGGAAAACCCTAAATATGCAGATGCCCGAGCAGAAATAGAATATAAATTAACACAATATAGCAAGACAGACCCGCTTTTGGTAAAAAAAGCATTAGTATCACATTTTTTCCATATTCCTATTAATAAGGTAACAGAATCATTAACTTTGGAAGAGATAGAGAAGTATCATTGTCTTGCATTATGGATAATGGACAATGTAAATTTTGCACCATTTAAAATTGACAAAAAGAAATAAGCTATGCCTAATATCTATCAAATAGAGCTTAATCTAAAGGGAGACCTAAATGCTAAACTGGACGACGCTATAAAGAAAGCCCAGAACTTAAAAAGTATAACAAACAATATAGGTGGTAGGGGAGGTAGCTTTAATAATCCGGCAGGAGGGAGAAGATATAACCCTTATCCTCATATCCCAGAAGAACGCATGAATTTATGGCGGAGGATGAATTATGCTGCATATCGTTATCCGTTTGCAAATAATCGCCATTTACTAAGGAATATAGATAGATATTATCAGGCAAGACAAAGATTTTCAAATAATTTTATTGCAAATTCATTTACTTACTCAGGTTGGCAAAGGAATTTAGGGAACTTTGCTAACCTGATAGGTTCTGTAGGTAAAGCTGCATTACAGGCTATTCCGGCATTAAAATCTGTCATTGGGACGTTAGGAGGGATTGTCGGGTTAAAAGCGTTGTCTATAGCCGGAGGCGGATTATTGTACCGTTGGGGTAGGAATAATCTCATGAGTGAACAAACCTCACAAGCGATATCGAATGTCTCGCAATATAATATGGCAAGATTAGCACAAGGGAGCGGATATAATGAGATGTTCCGTAATGCTACAGACATTGTTACGCAAACAGGAGGTTCCAGAGCCGGATTAGTATCTTTGATGAATACAATGACGGGATTAACTGTAGGAAATACAAAATTATCATCAAGAGACGCCCAATGGTTCGGACAATTAGCTGCTAAGATTTCTGCTGTTTCAGGCAGAGATTTGCAGATAGTCGGGTTGAACTTGCAACAATTACTTACTACGTGGCAAGGTATAGACATGAAAGAACTTTTCAAGTCAGTGCCCTTAATCGAGAAGTATGTTTTTGACCTTAGAGCGCAATCAAAGAATAAAGGAGAAGATATATATTCATTTATTAGAGAAAATCCCCAAGCTTTAATAAAGGCATTTGAAAAATTTATAGGACAATTTGAATTGCCCAGAGCGGGGGTATTGAAAGGTCGTGTTCAATTATCTGAAGAAAATTTAGAGGCTGATAAATTAAAGTATTTAGAAGACTTTTATGGAGATATAGCAAACACAAGTATACATATAAACGAATCATTATCTAAGCTGTACAAGATATTCGGAGAGGGGTATGATGGTTCAATATTTCAAAAGGCTATATCTGCTTTCGATTCCTTTATAACCGGTATAAAAGACGTACTAACTAAAAAAATAAACAGGAAAAATGAACATCCTACTATTAGCTCTTTTTTAGGAGGATTTGGGTCAGGCGCATTATTGGGTTCATCTGCTGGGCCGATGGGGGCTGTTTTAGGTGGGTTTACATCAGGGACTATGGCTGCATTGTGGTCTAAAGTGCCAGAATATAATTTGACGAAAGAGCAAGCGATTAGTAAGTTAAAAGGGACTATTCTTAGGACTAATTATATATATAGAGAGCCTTCAGATGATAAATTATATAAATCCGGTTATTTAACATCCGCTGTAAAAGATATAAAATTAAGTGCTGATGATATAGAAACTCTTTTCAATAATCTTAATAATTTAGGGACAAAGGAGGCAAAAGATTTAATAAAGAGATTAAGATATTATACCCCTGATTTGACAGCGTTATCACGGGCATTTGAATTAACTTCAAAAGAGTTTATTCCTGCTCCTACAGTATCTCCAGTTAAAGATGAGACGGATCGTATGGAAGATTTATCAAAGGGAAGTAAATCTCTGATTATAAATTTCAACAAGTCCATAGTAGACATGGACAACCACATAAATACTACCGACCCATCAACAATAATGAGGGAAATAGAGGATTATGTATCACAGGCAATAGCGAGAGGTTTAAATATAGCGTTTAACCAAGCAACACCGTTAACATGACAAAAGAGAATGATTATAAAACGAGTTCAGGGTCTGAATTACAAGATAAATTCAGAAATACCGTATCTATTCCACAAAACATAAGGGGAGAGCTTGCAAAAGCGGGGGATACGATAAGAGATGCGGAGCAAACGGCAGCTACGGCATTAGCCCTTACATTTTCTTCTGTAGGAATCGTAAAATCAGTGATACCGATATCATCAGAAGGAGGTTATATCAATGGGATAGGGAATAAGGTTAAGAGTTCATTGATAAACCAAAAAACCAGATATTCCGCTTCAAGCGCGAACGCGAAGGACAATCTTATTTCCGTGACAAATGAGAATGACTATATTTTCAGGATAAGCGATTATTATTTGCCGTTATCTTACAGCTTATCTATAAACGCATCAAAAAATATTGTCAAAAGCCAATTGGTAGACGGGTCAGCGATATATGAAATGACTTCATACAACCCCGCGGAGATAATATTAAGAATAAAACTTGAAAGAAAGCCTATAAACGACAATGGGAGGTATGACCCTATGTCTTTCCGGCAGAATCAAGGCGCAATGGCTGGCGATATAGTCAAATTTGCGACAGTTATAAATGATTTGTATAAAAACAAATCGGTATTCGCCATATATAATAATTTCACAAATAAAGAGGTAGGGATACAGTTCGTCGTATTGGCGAGATATGCCATAGACCCACAAGAAGGGTCTACAGTTACCAATATTACCCTTAATTTGCTTGAAGTAGATTTAACGCGTCAAACATTATTTGTAGAAAAACAATGAAATGTTATTGTAATTTTTTCAGGTGTGGCAATGAAGTCTGGATAGAAGGGAAAAAGATATTGAACTTTGTTTCTTTTGTATCCGAAAACACCGTTATGAAGCTGGCGGAAACAGCGGAAATAACGTTACCTTTTTATTCTATTGCCTATTTGAAAGGAGATGAAATAATTACTGGTTCTAAAATTGATGTAGAAGGGCTTAATATAAAAATAGGGGCTCATATACAAGTATATGCATATTACCATAATATCAATTACGGGGAACAGGTAAACATAAATTTCGAGAATGACCCAGAAGCGGGGAAAATGCTCGTATTTGATGGGTTTATAAAGAAAATAAAATCAGGGTTCCCGACTACTCTTGTATGTGAGGACAAATGTTTTATTTTGAGATTTGGAGTCGTAAATAAGGATTGGACACAAGAGACCTCGATATATGAAGGGTTGAAAGTCTGTTGCGATGTAGGAAATGAGGCATTCAAGAAATACCGTTCCGATAACAATCTTACAGGGGATTATGAAGAAATTTCCGTAGCCGATTATACCGCTACTTCGACATTCAACGAAAAATTATGGCAGGGAGTCAGCCCCTTTGAAGCAGCACAGATGTTAATGCGTAAATTCGGCATTTATACGGGCATTGACCCAGAAGGGAAATTATTTATGGGAACGGGATTAAAATACACCCAGAAAAAAACCATAAAATTAGACACTTCTGTAAATGTAATAGAGCGAGATGTATCTCCTAAAAACGGGAAATTCGAGAATTATTATGTTACGGTAAACGGCTATGTAAACGGCAAGCGTACGACAATAAATGTAGGGAATAAAGGGGATGGCAGACCTATCCGATTGAATTGCAGTTCTATACAGACACGAGAAGGGTTGGAAGAATTCGCAAATAATGCGTATCAAGGATTAAAGGGGGAATATAATAGCGGGACAATAACAACGTTGCTATACCCTCGCATAGATTTGTTCGACTATGTAAATTTCACTGACACATTATTCCCTGAAAACAGCGCGAATCTGTATGTATTAGGGATAAGAAGGGAATTCAACGAAAACGGATATCATGTTTCATCAAAATTGACAAATGAAGAATGGATGTTTTAAGTTATAGAAAAAGCTCCAAGTTCGATTCTGCAATGCAGGAATTAGGGGATAATTTAAGGAACGTGTTGAAAAGCTATTCTTCAGTATCTTTAGTATATGGTGAAGTTACTGGAGTAAATATGGAAGAGCTGACATTTGATGTCGTGTCGGACGATGATAACCAAATGTTCAATATCCCTCTTTCCATTATCCCCCATGATTCTACTTCTGTGATACAAATCCCAGAAATAGGCAGCAATTGCGTATTGGGGTTCGTGCAGGGGGATTCTTCCCTATCTTTCCCTATAAAGTTCTCTAAAGTGCAGTCAGTATCTGTACAGTTCGAGATGTTAGAAGATAGCCAAAAGCAGCTTCTTACAATGGATAAGGACGGTATAACATATACAAATACGACTGACAACGCGAAATTAGATATAAAAGTAGGGGAAACTTCAATAGAGATGCAGGACAAAATAGTCAAGGTAAATGGCGGGGAGAGTCCCATGATATATATCGAGAAGTTGGAAGCGAAACTGAACGATTTTGTAAAAGCATTCAATAGCCATACGCATACCATACCATCGATAAGTACGGATGTTGAGGTTGTTCCATCCACTGGAAAAGGAACAGGTACAGTGTCTAATGTAGGAGTACCAGCACCGAGTTCAAAGGCAAAAGATTTCAATCAGGAAGATTTTCAGGACGAAACGTTTACACATTAAATTTTTAATTATTATATTAGGGGTGAAATTTCTGTTATATGCAAGATTTTAAATTTGATATAGAAAATAATGATATCGTATTTGATACGGATATGG
>ENA-ORLY01003488-ORLY01003488.1-human-gut-metagenome-genome-assembly--contig:-NODE-3488-length-12649-cov-2.579383_pt1 | contig 12649 bp, 10 predicted proteins | sample MGYA00243071_ERZ508832 | MGnify/ENA primary metagenome ERZ508832 (study PRJEB26277, sample SAMN04329777) | human gut metagenome | biome: human-associated habitat | host: Homo sapiens | place: USA...
GTATAAAAAATATTGTGTGTAATAAGTTCATCAACCTCATCAGTTATTACTATTTTCACAGACCTATATTCCAGACCTCGGGCTTTATGAATTGATACAGCGTATGCAATTTGAAATGGTAATTCTGTTCTTAAACTATTTTCTTCGTCATCATCAACATTTTTCAATTTATTTACCACAAAACGTATTTGTGATTCATCAACACCATTATTTGACAGTAAATCAAAATCCTGCCACCTCGCATCATCTTCATTAATTAACGTATATACCAAAACATCAAACTGTATACGTTCTGTAACTTGTCCCTCATCTAAAATTTCTATCCCAATAATTTTACCCTTCATATTATTGTAAATTATAGGAGCGAAACGTTCTGACTCATTAAATAATATTGGATCTCCAGTCTTAAATTCCAGCATTCCCCAAAATATGCTTTTATTAGGATTACTTTGTTGCAAAAATCTATTTATATTGTTTATTCCATACAGACCATCATAGTTCAAACAAAGTATAATCTCATCATCCTCTGCTGCCGTAAAAATTGATTCATCCAAAGTTTTTGAATATCCCTTTTTGGCTATTATCTCTTTAATTCTATCATCAGAAGTTCTTACTCGATCCCAGAATGTCAACAAGCCTTCATCTTCTGTTCTGTATGGACTCTTCAATTCAAAAACTGCACTATTTGGCATAAAATATTTTGCAACATTAAACCAGTTTCCAAATCTAATAGATGCAATCTGATAAATATCTCCCACAAGAATAAGATACTTAAAAGATGCTTTTCTCAATATAGCACGCATATCTTTATTACTTACAGTACTACATTCATCAATGACCAATACATCATATCTTGTAACAACATTTCTTTGATTTAAAAATTTCGCTATTGTAGAAAATCTATATTTTGAATTATCAATACGCCTTTTCAGATTATCAACTGCCGGATTAGTTTGCGCTAAAAACAACTGACTTTTATCAGAAAAATAGTTAGATAAATGCTTTATCATATGAGTTTTCCCAGTTCCGGCTGCACCATAAATCAGTGCCACATGTGAATCAGAAAACATCTTCACCATCGCATCTTTCTTTTCATCCGAATCAATATTATATTTTGTTTCCTCTATCCATGTTAACACAGCATTTGAATAATCTGCTTCACCTTCCTTGGACAAATCTTTTAACTTACTGATAATATTGCAGGTATCCAATTTGTAACTATTGATAAATATCTGACCGTTCTCTATCGCTAAATCACTTTCCGGTCTATGCCCGTACCAAAGTTTATCATTATATTCATCAATAAGTTCACCTATATCTCCCATATTTTCAACTTCACTTATAGCCGTAAACATCTGCCCCTTGATCTCTGTATTATTTTTAATAAATCTTGCTAATATTTCATGTTTCCTTTCCTTGATGGAAATACATTCAAATAAATCACGTAATTTAGGATTGTGATTAAGAGGTGAATTAATAAATGGCATATTATCAAATGGCATGCAACCATTTTGTAAATATAAGCCAGATAGATTACTATTCTCCACATACATTCTTTGATTCTTAATGAATTTGTTATTCATATGAAAGAGCATATATTTTATTACATTAACACCCGGCTTACTATTTTTAACAAGTTTTCTGCACTTGTCCAACACCTCAAAAAAGACAACACTCTTGGCTGTTTTAGTAACCTCATGCTTGACATTATTATATTCTTCTTCGCTATAATTTAGTAAATCAACTAAGTTAGACCGTGTACTTGTAAGAAACCTGGAAATCCCTTGTTGTTCTGCATAATTAACTTTTTTCCTGGTACCGCATATTATGCTGACAAAATTCTGATATTCGCAATCACGAATTGAAATCTCCCATCCCGTAATTACGAATATCGGCATAATATTTCCTAACAAACTTATGCTACTCTCCCGTATCATAAATTTAGCTGCATAATAATCAGTTATATCAATGCTCGTAAACGCTATCATTCTATTAAACTTGCTCGTATTATCTGTCGCTGGAGAAAGTGTAACTTCGTAATACACTTTCCTATTCACAAATACTGGTTTAATCTTTTGAACATAATACTTATCTGATAATTCTACTCTTTCTCTTTCAAATGTATCAACCTTTTCAGCAATTTTTTCATAATACTCTTCCAATTTAGGATCCTTATGCAATGGAAACTTTTCTAAATTATCCAACACTTTCATACCAAAAAAGCTGTCAAGAAGCATTCTTATTTTATACAAATATGTATAATACTTAAGCATTAATCTTTCGGAATTTTCTTCATCAAGTGTATAATGTGATGCCACGATTTCTAAATAATCATAAAATCTATTTAAAACCTTCAATTCACCGCGTTTTTTTGAATTCTCTACTGCCTTACAAATATTCTTGTATGAATCATCAATATCCTCTCCCTTAGCATAAAATTTTAACATAATATGCTCAATAAAATTTCTTAATTGGGCAAGGATATCTTGTGATACAGCTCCTCTTCCAGAAAAATCTGACGCATCAATATGACGACAAATCACTTTATCGATATTTAAAATTTGTTCATCTATCTTAAGCATTTTATGCTCCTTTCTGGGCATCGACATTCCTTAATATAAAAACAGCAACATATAAACGATACTATTGTTACCTTCTATTTTAACTGTTGCTTCCCTTCATATGTCAATTTTCATCTAATGATGCGTTGATTAATTTGCCTAATAACGCACAATACATCATCAAGCGATAAATCATACAAATTAATTCAATGTCATTTTCATTCCGTATCCTCTGTATTCTTTATTCGAAATAATGGAATAACTTTATCCTCAATATCTAATGTACCCTTTTTGAGGTGTAAAAGGTCTTCTATCATACCTGGATACAATGTTACTCCATGTCTCTTAAAATCAGAAAGTAAGCTTCTCGGTGTAAGAATATTGTTATCAAACAATAAATCTATTGCCACCTGGAAAATGCTTTCATTTAGAGTTCCCGGAATATCATCTGGTTCTTTGGTTCTCCATCCATTTTTAGATACTTGTCGCATCATATACTGATACTGATTTGCAGAAATAATATCAAGCTGACGTGCCCTATACATCATTGCCTGAACTGATACTTTCCATTTTTTCTTTAGGAAAAGATAAAACTTCAAATCTGTAGGATACTGCGATACATCCTTTGAAAAACTATCTCTCGGCAGCAAAAATGCACTTGCAAACATGTTCGCTTGACGCTCTCTTGCCATAACTTCCTCATTTGACAAAGATTCAATATCTACACTCCAAGGATGTAATCCAATATGACCTAATTCGTGAGCCATATCAAATCTTAATCTGCATTCTGGTCTTGAGCCAAGTGCTACAGCAATTAAAAATACATCCGCATTATCAATTATGGTTCTCTGACTGAATGCATCAATCTTATCCTCTCCAATAGAGAATCCTGTAACAAGTATTCCATTCTGCTCAAGCAAATACTGCAGATCTTTAATTGGTCCGCTCGGCACACGCCAACATTTCTTGACTTCAGCCACAGCCTCTTCCATTTCATCAATTGCATCTTGAGATTCACAATCCAATGGGTCATCATATCCAATGAAATCAAGCTTAGGATCCTTGTAAACTGGAAAATCAATGTAATTCCAAAGTGTCTCATACATTTGCGCAACAAATTCAAGCTTAACACTTTGTGCAGCTCTATCTTTTTTAGTAGCTGTTGCCTGTGATCTGAAATAAGTTGTTTCTGTATATGCCTTTATCTTATCTTTCTGAAAAAAATAATCATATGGAAAACCAAGTACCCTTGCTAATACTCTAACCTTCTCATGATCTGGCACATTCTTTCCATTTTCATATAATGATATAGACTGCTTTTTTATATCCGCCTGCGTTGCAAGATCAGTTAAGGAAATGCCATTGTATATTCTTGCCTTCTTTAATCTGTCACCATTAAACTTTCTCTGTTCCATTTTATATTTCTCCTGTTCTATAGAAATTTAGGAGGAATTAAACTTCTTCCTCCATCGCTCTAAGTGCAGGCTTAACACCAGGCTTAAGTTTAAGCGGTAATATTCTTACTTCTTCTGCCTTTTCGCCTTGTTCTTCTGTTGCATCGTATCCTCTTTCTGTTAAAGAAGCAAAATCTGGATTTACATACTCCATAAGACTTATCTTATAAACCTCTGCAATATCCTTGTCCTATATAAGCATTTCGATATCTGATATTGTATGATGCTGAGATGTGTACACGATGATATAATGCTTATATCCATCCGCTTTGTTGATGCTACCCTGCATGATTTTGTCGTAATCTTCTTCTAGTTCTTCCGCATCAAAAGACGAACCCACAAAATCTGGATATAAATCTCCAATGGAAAGTTGCTTGGGTAAACCTTCACAATCACTATTTTCCGCATACAAAATGGACTGTAAGTAATGCGGTCTATTTCTATTTTTTCGAATAATGTTTCTTAACGTCTGATGTGTAGAAATTGTATATGTCACGCGGTTGGCTCTATCGATAAGGATTCGACCTTCCCATGCGTATCTGTTAAAAGCAAGTAACTCTACTTCGTCTTTCACCACGTGTTTTCTAAGATTGTCATTTATGTAATCACCCGCTGCAAAAATGTGGCGATTATTCGTTTCAAGACGATTTTCTCTTATTTCCTGCGGAACATCATCTGAAATGGCCTTATTGATTGCATAAACAATTTTGCGGTTTAACACATGATTGTCGATGATTGATTCTGATCTATTATCTATCATGTTTTTACCTCCTATGCTATTTTTTAATATCAGTTTTACATAAACCAATATATTTGTCAAGTCTATTTATATTTTTATCATCTTCTGTCAACCCCATTTCAAAAAAATGCTTGAAGGTTTGTCTATCATCACCCTCAAGCATTACATAACTAAGAAGTTACACTTCAGCTGCTCCTAGTTTTAAATCAAAGATTGTTTCCTCTATTACGCGAATACATTCGTCTGGGTTCTTTTTTATATCATTTCCCCAGAAGCGTATAACGGTCCACCCCATAAAAAGAAGCTTTTTGTTTATTTCACTATCTCTTTCTCGATTTCCGGATATCTTACTTATCCAGAATTCACTGTTATTGCTTTTCTCCAGCCTTGGTTTTAATATTTCCCAATCTTTTCCGTGAAAGAACTCTCCATCACAGAAAATCGCTATCTTATACTTCGTCAATACAATATCCGGACTGCCTGGAAGCTTTTTGTAATTCTTGCGGTACCGGTATCCTTTATTCCACAAAGCTTTTCTCAAGATAACTTCAATTTTTGTGTCTTTGCCGCGAATATTTTTCATATTCTTATGACGCTGCTCTTTTGTTAAAACATCTGCCACACAATCACCTCAAAATCAACTTTCAATCAATTCTGCCAGTTTCTCTATTTCCTTCATTTCCTGTCGAACATTTATATTCATCAAAGTCTTAACATCTATCAAGATACCCTGAATATTTTGGTAATCTTCAGAATTATCCTTCCAATTACTCACAGCTTTACCTACTTTGATCATTTCCGAATTATTAGCATACTTGCTTCTCAATGAATCAAACGGCATAAGAAATGCATTATAAACCTTCATGTTGTTTCCATGCTTCTTCTTAAACTTTTCCCCATTAGCCACATATTCACCATATGTAATTTGTTTATTAATAGATGTAGATTCCGGCAAATCCCATGCCTTACCAGTCACGCCGTATTTATAATATTTTGCGTCCAGAATGTACACATTACTTCCGCACAACATAATCGTATCAGGTTCTAATGAAGCATTATCGTATCTTTCTTCATTCACATACCAGGTTGTCTTCGGAAAATAATCAGCTTTATTCTCAACACCAAACACTTTATCAATCATCTTTTCCCAGACATACTCAAAACGATATGTTCCATATCGATAATTTTTATCGGAATCTTTGTCACCCTCAAAATCGACTATAGCTAACATATGTCTAAAAAGCATTCTATTTCTGTCATTAAAAGTATTTGAAATCTTTTCTTTCAACACCGACCGAAATACTTTTTCTCGCTTCAGTATTCGTGGTTTCTTTGGCATCATTTTTGTAAACAACCAGCCTATTCGTTCAAAACTCTCATATACACAATACTCATGAATTAATGTAATCAGTTCGTTTTCCTTTATACTATTTTTCTTAGTAATAAAATCAAGATAAAACGCATCAGTATCCTGAACATAAGGTCTTTGCGTTTTTATTATTCTATTCCAGTTTATTTTTCCTTTTTTTGAAACCTTATACAACACTTCCTGTTCTTTATAATATCCCCTTGCAAAAAAATCCTTTATCAAATACATATACGACTGCAGTGGAAAATCCACTTCATCGAAGCTACTGCCTTGTCCTAATAGCTCTGATTCTCTTCGTTCTGTATTTGCAGCAAGCGTTGTAAACAACAAAAGAATGTCCTTCCTCAGTTCCTTATTATCCTCTGATATATGGTACCCCATCGGGAAATTAATACTGATGTCACCATCATTACACCTCAAGCCAACAAAGGTATCCATATCTCGATTAGAATTTACTCTGCACTTACTTCTGATATCAATTTCCCGCAAAAAATCACCACCTAGTTTTCAATGTTTTCTGTATTGTTCTGCTGCATTTTAGAAAGCATTTTTTCATATACACTTAATCGTAATACTGCTGACAACTTATCAGCTGTCGCAGTTTCATAAGTAACAACCACTTCTTCCAAAGACTTGCAATTTTCATTAAATATTGCCGTTTTATCCATCTTGAAGGCATCATCCCACAAATATTTAAGTACTTTTTCTGGGAATCTGTTCACTTCCAATTCCTTCTTCTTTGCAAAGTATGTTCCAAGACGTTTGTCCTCAGAACTTGCCATATCAACATTAATGTCAATAACCATATCGTTGATAACTGTAGCAAATGCCCCCCAGTTTACTTTAGTACCGACAATTATATCTTTTGAATGGTCAGACTTATCAAATCTGTTTTCTATCTGTCTCATATTCCATCTTCTCTGAAATGCAGTATCTAAGGTAAATACATTTTGATCAGCTGTATTCATTGTTGCAAGAATATACATATTTGAGGGGATCCTTACAAGATGCGTCTCATCATCATATACTTCCTTTGCAACCTCATAATTTGAAATACCATATTCACTTTCACCAACTTCATCTGCAGGAAATTCATCCTCATCTTTTCGGTCAAGCAATTGGAATATCTCACCAAATATTGCAGGAGCATTACCTCGATTTAATTCTTCAATCACAAGATAATAGTAATTTCCTGGATCACTTTCTGCTTTCTTCAGCATTTTAGTAAATGGTCCCGGTGTAAATACATATTTCAACTTATCGTTGCCAGATTCATCCTTTTCAACTCTCGGCAAAATCTGTCCGACAAAATCTGAATACATATAATCTGGATGGAATACCACGCGCTCCATATATTTTTCATCAGAGCAATATTTTGTTTTGATTTCATGACTCTTACCAGCTCCCGGAACACCATACAGAAGAATATTTTCAGCTCCTGTTTTACGCGCACCAGATACCTTTTCTTCTTTCTTCTGTTCATCTCCATCAGAAATAGAAATACCATATAAATTCTTATTAAGGCATCTGTAAATATTCAACGCTTTTTGCAATTCTGTAGAATACGACTCATTCAATCCTGCTGCCTTTATAATTTCTGGTGCTCTAAATTCCTTTTCAATAATATTTTTTCCATATTTTATTCCAAAAATATGGATAGATGCCACCTTCATCTTATCCTCTGCATTACTATACATTTCAAAAAGAATGGTTCCCAACTCTTGAATTGTAAAATCTCTCTTTTCAATCTTTGAATCCCTAATTTCAACGAGTTCTTTTATATCCACCTTTGTATTTGTAGGTAACTTATAAAACTTATTATTAAGCGATGAAAGATGATACTCTCCATTTGTTTCATCCGCAGCTTTAATTCCAATACAATCGTAGAATAGTTTTTCTTTATGCTTCAGTAATACCAGATAATCACCTGTATGTAACATTTTTCTAAACATCACGAAAGCTTGGTCGTCTATTGTTGTAAGTGACAGCTGCACTTGATCTGCTTGTTCTTTTCTACGGCTTCTGACTATGCTGGCACGCACGCATCTTCTTTCATTTTCGTCAAACAAAATTCCACTTTCCTCACCAGCAGACAAATACGAAATATTATTCTTATAAATGTAAAGCGGTATCTGTGTAATAAAATATTTTTTTAATTGTTCATCCCTATCGTCATAATTACACTTAAAATAGCCATCTGCCATCAGATAAGGAAACATATTCATCTGCTCACCAGATATTGCAATATGTGTCTGATTGGTTGTTCTCCCCTCATCCAGTGTATTAGATGCTTCAAGTTTCTTTACCATTATCCCATCATATTCTTTTGATGTACATTCCGGAATAATATTACTAATTATGTCTAATGCTTCTGAAAAATTCATCAATCCTTACCACCTTTCATATAACGCTTTATCACTTGTGCAATTGCTCTTCCTAAAAGAGGAGGAACCGAATTACCTATCTGCATATATGTTTTTGTATAAGCTCCCCTAAAAAAATAATCATCCGGATATGACTGAACCCTTGCAGCTTCTCTAGGGGTAAGCCCTCTTGCCTGTGTAGGATGAATATACATATTGCAATCGAACTTCATATGCGCTGTTATGGTTTTGCAAACTTTGGCATTTTCCAACTTGAAATACTTATCCTTGAAAATATCATTTCTTCTGGCATATGGCATAATGTCCGCAATTTTAGGATCGTCTGAACGGTCTCCCTGCTCCATACGTCCATAAATCTCTATATCTCTGTCATTATTGTATCTTGCCTTGTGATTCGATACTACAGCTACATCTCTGCCTTGGTTAATATATGAGATATATTCATTAGTATCTGCAATATTGTTCTTTTCGATCTTATATCCGCTTTCTATTGAGCCAACCTCTGTCGCATTCTTGACTCTGGAAGCTTCTAACGCTCTAAGCGCATATAAGGCATCTCCTAAATTATGCTCTGGAATATTTTCGCTCAATGCGAATATTTCTCTAAAAATCTGTTCATTATCAACGCCGATACAATTACCAATATATATTAACCTTTCTCTATTCTGTGGCACGCCAAAATCCTTAGCATTCAGCACATGACATTCTACAGAATAACCAATATTGCGAAAATCCTCTTTTACCTGTTCTGCCACAGACAACATTCCTTTAACATTTTCCATAACAAAAAACTTTGGACGGACTTTTTCCACAACTTCAACATAACTTTTATAAAGATAATTTCTTGGATCATCTATCAAGCGCTGTCTATTCGCCATACTGAATCCTTGACAAGGTGGTCCACCAACTACAATATCAACACTTCTGCCATTCAATAATTTCTCAAGATTATTAACCACATCTTTAATATCACCTAATACAATGTGATCTCTAGGAGTCTCTGGGTGATTGTGTGCATATGTATCCACACAACAGTCTTGAATATCATTTGCAAGACTTGTTATAAATCCTTCCTGCGAAAAACCCAATGACAATCCTCCAGCACCGCAAAACAAATCAATCATCTTCAACGAAGAATCGCTAACACCTTTTCTTGCATTTTCAATATAAGTATTGCAATACTTGCACACTGGACACTTTATACAATTTTGTTCTTTTTTATTACAAATAACAGCTAGTTTTTTAAACGTTTCCTTAAACTCTTTATCCGTTTTTACATCTGTTTTATATTGTTCAGCCCTTGCTACAAGAAACTCTTCATCAACAGCTTTGGTAACGCGTTCCAGACATATATCTATCGAGGCGCTTTTGTTATTATCTAATCCAGCTTCTACAAATGCCATAAACTCGCTTTTATCATTCTTGTATTCCATGTTAATCTACCCACTCTCCAAGTTCTTTTAATGTGTCCTTTACGGATTGGGCAACTGCTTTTGATACATTTACAGTAACTGCATTACCAAACTGCTTATATGCCTGACAATCAGACACTGGTATCACAAAAGAGTCTTCAAATCCCTGCAATCTGGCACACTCTCTCGGCGTAAGCCTTCTCACTCTTCCCTTTTGCGTCACATAATTGTCTTGACACGCCCTATGCATCTTTGCCATAGTTGCACACAATGGTCTTGCAATATTTAAATCTATCTCTGACTTTGCCTTATATCCACCAGTTCCATCAGATAATATTGTAGGCAATATCCTGTCCGATAAAAAGTACTTATTATCCACATCTTGTTCTAACAAATCCTGTAAAGTTTTATCAAGTTCCTGTTTCTCCGGGAAAATATATTCTGCTGCTTGATTATCAAAGCATACAATATATGTTCTGTTTCTGGTCTGTGGAACCCCATAGTCTGCAGAATTTAATATTTCACAGAACACTTTATAACCTAATACGTCTTGTAATACCCGATGAATTTCCTTATATGTCTTACCATTATTATGAGTTCTTAAAGAGCGTACATTTTCCAAAATGATTGCCTTCGGTTTTTTCCCTTTTTGAATTTTATCATTCACAATTTCTGCAATTCTAAAAAACAATGTTCCTCGAGTATCTTCAAAACCTTTCTGCTGCCCCATCATACTAAATGGCTGACACGGAAATCCACCAATCAGCACATCACAATCCGGTATCTCTTCTAAAGGGATTTCATTTATATCACCTAGTACTATATGTTCACCAAAATTAGCCTTATATGTCTGCACTGCATATTTATCAAAATCATTTGCCCACACAATATCATAACCTGTGTCTACAAAACCTTTATCTAATCCGCCTAATCCGCTAAAAAAAGATACTACCTTCATCTTATTCCTCCTCCTTTAGCTTATTATTCTTTATGTACTCTCTAATCCAAGATCCAATTTCAACAGAGGCTGTTTTTCCCTCGTTGCGCAATAATGTCATAAATTCATCTTTAACTGTTGGTTCAATCGAAATTTCTATTTTTGCCGTTTTTATCCGACCTGCCGGTCTTCCACAATTATTTCTCTTTTTATTTGTCATTGCATTTTTCCTCCGTTTTATAAACATATTATATAGTGTTTTTATCAGGGTGTAAATAGAAATTTTCGAATTCTTTCTGTATACACTTCTTAGTTTTCTTGATATAATATAGATAAGTTTATAGAAGGGAGAAATTTCAAATGTATAGACAAATAATTGATGTGTTAAATCACTTTCTAAATTCCATAAATGTCCTCGGAACACCACTTAACCCAGATGCATTCCAAGGTATTTTTGTCAAAAAACTTTCCAACCAAAATATCATCAAGGACAAGCGTAGAATCAATGCCGGTGATACCACTTCTACTGTCAATCAAACACACATAGATATTACCGGACGCCAAAGCATGTTATTCTTCTTTGAAGAATTAAACAATGCATCTACCGCGTCTCAAAGTATTGATATTGATTTGTACGACAACAATTTGAGATACCTTCGTGAAAATGACATTTCCATACGCCAAGTCGACACTGCCGGTAATACCTTTTTTATACGCCAAGCAACAATCGTTCCACCACAATTAACCAATTGGAGCTTAACTCTTCACAGTTCCGCCTATAAAAAGTATGGGCATACCGGAGACCAGGTACAAATCAATATCCCCGATGTCGAAGAACCTTTTACACAACTTCAAAGATGTGCATTTCAAGATGATGCTCTTGTAATGATAAGATATGACTATTTACGCTATTTAGCAATACTTATACCTTACGAATTGTGTGGCAATCTTTATTCCATCACCAATACACATGGCAACCAGAATGTTAACTGTGTGGCATTAAATTCTGCATACAATCCAGAATTAGCTCACGAAATTCAGTACAACGATATCATCCGAGATGTTTCTTTTGATGAATGTGATGCAGTTTCTTTACAAAATATGCTCCTCAGAAATCCTCAATCAGGAACAGATGTCGAGAAATTTGTAAAACCCCGCGTCTCTCATGGTGCATTCCGATGATTATTACTTTTTGAACGTCACCATTGTAATCTATGCGACATAACCACTACTTCAGTTTTACGTGCCAGTCACATCAAAGAATGGTCTGAGTCTTCGCGGGAAGAACGGATAGATGCAAACAATGGTCTACTTTTATGTGCCAACCACGATGCACTATTTGATCGCCACCAAATATCATTTAACCCAGAAACCGGTAATATTTGTATTTCCGAATCCATTGATGAAGAGCAAAAATCTGCTCTTAACCTGTCAGATTCATTCACTTTATCTATGTCTGACAGAATGAAATCATATTTGCAAATACATTATCATAAATTTAATCCCAAAGAAAATAATTAAACTGTTTAAGGGGGCTGTCGCTTTAACGATTAATAAATCGTGAAGCGGCAGCTTCATTTTTGCTGTTTTAAGAACAGAACCTATCTAAAATCCCAGATTTACCATACTACTCGATAACAAGAGCGCACTTTAACAAGCCATTTTTGATGACTTGAAAATTCATTTTGGAAAGTCTAAATTTAGGCACTTTTTATCGGAAACAAATGTGTTCCGGTTCTTTCGTTTTGAATCTTATTATGAAGTTTATTTATGTTTTTTGCCATGGCAAGTAG
>ENA-ORLY01003491-ORLY01003491.1-human-gut-metagenome-genome-assembly--contig:-NODE-3491-length-12642-cov-4.817668_pt1 | contig 12642 bp, 11 predicted proteins | sample MGYA00243071_ERZ508832 | MGnify/ENA primary metagenome ERZ508832 (study PRJEB26277, sample SAMN04329777) | human gut metagenome | biome: human-associated habitat | host: Homo sapiens | place: USA...
CCACCAACGACATAAACCGCCGGAACCTGATATCCGTGGAGGAATTTCTCGGTGATCGTAGCCATTTTTTCGATTACGGCTTTGATGACCGGAAAGATTTCGTCTTCTTTTTCCGGAGTGGTCTTGAGGACTTCGGCTTCTTCGTATGGGATGCGGTAATGTCCGGCAACGGTCATAGTCATATGGCTGCCGCCTGTGGCTTCGTCGTCTGTGTAAATGACTTTGCCATCTTTGAGGATGCTGATGCCGGTTGTACCGCCACCGACATCGACAACAGCTCCATCGGTGATCTTCAGCACAGCAGCAGCGGCTGTCGGTTCGTCTACAATGTTGGTGACTTCAAACCCGGCACCTTCAAGTACATATCCGATGCTTTTGACGCTGCCTTCGGAAACTCCCGGAGGGATCGCAGCAGCGGCACCATCAGGTTCCCCATCGCCGCCGTGAGGAAGAATCCCAGCGTCGAAGCGACGATCAAGGCGAAACGGATCATATCACGGCTGCTCCTTGTAGAAGAGTTCCAGCACCTTTTCCAGCGCCATGCCGCGGCTGGCCTTGACCAGCAGCGCGTCGCCGGGCTGCATCCGGGCCAGCAGCAGTTCTGCCGCCTCCCGGTAGGTATCCACATGGCGGGCCTCCACCCCGGCAGCCGCGGCAGTCTGGGCCGTGCGTTTCGCCTCCGGGCCATAGGCCACGAGGAAGTCCACGCCGTATTCCGCAGCCTGTTTGCCCACCGTCTCATGGGCTTCCGGGCTGATCTCGCCCAGCTCCAGCATATCGCCCAGCAGGGCAAAGCGGCGCTTGCAGGGGTACTCTTTGAACATGGCCAGTGCGGCTTTCATGCTGTCGGGGTTGGCGTTGTAACAGTCCTCGATGACATCCACGCCCTTGCTGTGGACCACTTTCTGGCGCATCCCGGTCTGCTGGAACTGGCTCAGCCCCGCAATGACCCGCTTGGCGTTCAGGCCCAGCCGGGTGGCGGCGGTGTAAGCCGCCAGCGCGTTGGCCACATTGTGGCGGCCCATGGCCGGGATGTGCACCTCGGTGGTGTCTTCCTCCCGGTCTTCCAGCGTAAAGGTCATGCCGTCGTCCTCCTGCCGGATGTTCAGGGCGCAGACGTCCGCGTTCTCATCCCCCAGGCTGAACCAGACCGGGTGGACATGCTCCGGCAGCTTTGCGGCCCGCAGGAACGGGTCATCCCCATTGAGCACCAGCGGGGCACCATTGGGCAGGCCCTCGCAGATCTCCAGCTTGGCCTTGCAGATATTCTCCTGGCTGCCCAGGTTGCCAATGTGCGACACGCCGATGCAGGTGATGATGCCCACATCCGGGCGGGCGCAGCGGCTCAACCGCTCGATCTCGCCCCGGTGGCTCATGCCCATCTCCACCACTGCGTACTCCGTCTCTTTGCCGATGCGGAACATGGTGCGGGGCAGGCCCAGCTCGTTGTTCTGGTTGCCCTCGGTCTTGATGGTATTGCCAAAGCCCGCAATGGCGGCGTAGGTCATCTGTTTGGTCGTGGTCTTGCCCACGCTGCCCGTCACGCCCACCACCTTGGGGGAAAACTGGCGGCGGTAGTTGGCACCCATCATCATCATGGCGCGGTAGCTGTCCGGGCAGAGGAAACACTTCCCCGCCGGGACATCCTTCACCGGGTGGTTGAGGACGACATATTCGGCCCCTTCTTCCAGTGCTTTGGCCGCGAAATCGTGGCCGTCAAATTTTTCACCGGGGAACGCCACAAAGATGCACCCGGGGCGCACCTCGCGGCTGTCGGTGGTCACAAGGTCGATGGCTGCCTCATCGGCAAAGCCCTCCGGGGCCAGGCCTTTTAAAAGAACGCTTGCACTGATTTTATCCATAGCTGTACTCCTCATTTATCCACAAGTAATTGTAACGATGGTACCACGCTGGACGCTGGTGCCGGGGGCCTCGCTCTGGCTCTGGACCAGACCGTTGGCATCGCCTTCCACCGTGCAGTTCAGGCCCGCTGCCGCCAGCATCTGGCGGGCAAACTCAGCACTCTTGCCGCTGACATCCGGCACCTCGGTGTGGCTGCCCTCGTAGGTGTCCGTGTACAGGTAGATGGTGGTGCCGTAGGGTACCTCGGCCCCGGCGCGGGGATACTGATAAGTGACCACGGCGGCGGTCTGGTCGGAGCTGCTCTCCATGAGCTGATGCTTGAGGCCCTTGATGTTCAGGGAGACCTGTGCGTTGCTCCACTCCTGCCCGATGAGGTTGGGCACCTTGTAGCTGGTCTGGCCGCGGTCCACGCCGTCGGTGGCAAGGCCCAAGTAGGGGGCCACCTCACTGATGATGTTGCCCACCACAGGCGCCGCCAGAATGGAGGAGTAGTCCGTCCTAGCGTTGTTGGGGTCGTCCAGCATGACGTAGACCAGAATCTCCGGATCATTCGCAGGGAGAACCGCCGCAAAGGAGGCCACTTTCTTGTAGTCGCCGTCGGCGCGGCGGTCCATGTTCAGCTGCTCGGACGTACCGGACTTGCCGCCGATGCGGTAGCCCGCCACGTAGGCGCGGCCGCCGCCGCCCTGCGTGCCGTCCGCCACTTCGTATTCCATGATCTGGCGGATGGCGTCGCTGGCGCTCTCGCTGATGACCTGACGGCGGATGTTGGAACCGATCTCCTGAATGACGTTGCCGTTCTGGTCGGTGATCTTATCCACCACATGGGGGGTGACGAGGTAGCCGCCGTTGACGGCTGCCGAAATGGCGGTGCAGACCTGCAGCGGCGTGACCGCCATGGCCTGACCGAACGCCGAGGAAGCGAGCTGGACTTCGCCCAGCTGGCTGGCGTTGTAGTACTGCATAAAGTTCGTCTCGTTGGGCAGGTCCACGCCCGTCCGCTCGGTGAAACCGAACGCGTCAAAGTAATCGTAGAAGAGGCTGGAACCCACCCGCTGGCCCAGCTGGATGAAGTAGATGTTGCAGCTGTTCCGCAGGGCCATGGCCAGGTTCTGCACGCCGTGGGCCTTTTTGCCGGCGCAGTGGTAGGTCTGCTTGGCAATGGTGTAGGCACCGGAGCAGTTCAGGGTGGTGTTGAGGGTGGCATGGCCGGAGTCCAGCCCCATGGCCGCCGTGATGACCTTGAAGACGCTTCCGGGGTAGTACAGCTCGGTGATGGTCTTGTTCTTCCACTGGATATCACGGTAATAGCCTGAGTAATCGCCCTCCGGGTCCAGGATCTTATTGCCCCGCTCATCGGTGATGTAGTTGCCATTCTCATCTTTTTGATAGATGCCGTAGAGCTCCGGCTCCGCGTGGACCAGTTCATCCAGATAAGTCAGGTTCTGGCTGTAATCCAGCGGGTCATTGGGGTCAAAATCCGGCTTGGAGGCCATGGCCAGAATGGCGCCCGTCTTGACGTTCATCACGATGGCGGCGCCACGGTTCTCGACATTGTTGGCTTTGATGGCCTCGTTCAGATACCGCTCCACCACTTCCTGGATATTGACATCCAGCGAGAGAACGAGGTTGGAGCCGTCCTTGGCTTCGTAAGTGGTGGCGTTCTCGTCGGCAATGGCGTTGCCATAGGCATTGCGGAGCGTAATGGTGCGGCCATTCACACCGGCCAGCGTGGATTCATAGGATTTTTCGAGGCCATAAGTACCGTAGCCGTCGGCATCGCAGAAGCCCAGCACCGAGGCCGCAAAGGCACCATAGGGGTAATCCCGCTGGAAGCTCTTGGTGGAGGAGACAGAGACGCGGCCCTTGCGGATGCCTTTTTCGGCGTTGGCTTTTTTGTGGGCCTTGTTGTACTCCGAGACGTATTTTTCAATGGAGAGCTTGACGGCGTTGTTGACCTTGGTGGCCAGCACCTGATAGGACGAATCGTTTTGGGAGAGGGCGTCGTACACCGTCTGATACTGGGTCTTGTAGGCTTCAGAAGAAGTGTCCACGCTGTCCAGCGCCGCGCCATCGCCCGAGAGCAGCCGCAGGGTGATCTGGGTGCTCACCTCATTGAGGGCAGCGGGGTCGATGGTCTTGGTCACCACCTTGGTGTCGTCGTCCGTCTGGCTGGTGAAGAGAGCGCTGCTGTAGCTGGGGTCGGCCCAGATGGTCCATACCACGCTGGTGGATGCCAGCGTGATGCCCGAGGTATCGTAGATCTCGCCGCGGGTAGCCTGAATCGTGCTGTCCAGCAGCTGCTGCTGGGCGGCGTACTGGCGGTACTGGGCACCATCCCGGATCTGGATGTCATATAGGCTGTGGATGACGATGGCCGCCGCCGCCACAACAAAAAAGACCGCCGCGCCGAAGCTGAAATGCCGCAGCGTTGCGCCAAGACGCTCGTGCGGGTCGCTGCGGCGCAGACGGTAGTAGATTTTTTTATGGTTCTTGGGGGATTCTTGCATTGCGTACTCCTGCAGAAACCGAAAAAGCGTGCACTGCCGCACGCTTTCCCGTCATTTCGTTTTATTTTGCCTGGTTGACCGCGCCAATGATGGTCATGGCACCATCGTGCAGAAAATCCGTCCACTGGTGGACTGCCGATTCTTTCCGCACCAGCACGCTGCCCGCATCCAGCCGGATGTAGGTGATCTGGCTCTGGTCGATCTTCATGAGGCCAAGGCGGCTGGCCGCTTCCTCCACACTGGTGATGTTCGTTTTGCTGTTCAGGGCACTGTTGTAGTATGTATACTGACTCTGCTCGCTCACCAGCTGCGCTTTGGCATCCTGGATCTGGTCGTTGAGCTCCACCAGCTGGGCTTCGCTCCACAACAGGCTGACCGCAAAACCCACCATCAGCGCCACCGAGATGAGCTGGATGGCGTGCTGCATGGCAGCCTGGAACGGGGTAAGGCGCCGCTTGCCGCCTTTTTCCACCCGCAGAGGGACATTCTTCCGCGTCTGCGGTGCTCTTCTGCGGCGCACCGCGTTCATATCATATGCTGCCTGGCCCATGGTAGGTCTCCTCCTCACTCAGATGCCGTAACGCATTCAAATTTTTTCCAGTACCCGCAGATGGGCGGAACGGCTGCGCCGGTTTTCTTCCAGCTCCCGCGTGTTCGCCTCAATGGGTTTGCGGGTGATGAGCTTCGCCTTGGCTTTGCCGCCGCAGACGCAGACCGGGAACTCCGGCGGGCAGGTGCAGGCAGTGGACCAGCGGCGGAACTTGTTCTTTACCAGCCGGTCTTCCAGCGAGTGGAATGTGATGACACACAGCCGCCCGCCCGGGGCAAGATGCTCAAAAATGGTGTCCAGCCCCTCCTCCAGAGCGTCCAGCTCATGGTTGACCGCAATGCGCAGCGCCTGGAACGCGCGCCGCGAGGGGTTTTTGTTTTTGCGCCGCTCCGCAGGCGGCATGGCACTGGCCACGATATCGGCCAGCTGAAGCGTTGTTTCAATGGGGGCCGTCTCCCGCGCCTCCACGATCTTGCCCGCGATCTGCCAGGCGAAGGGCTCCTCGCCGTAATCGCGCAGGATGCGGGCCAGCTCTTCCCGGCTCTCGGTGTTCACGAGGTCGGCGGCGGTCTCGCCCTCCTGGCTCATCCGCATGTCCAGCGGGGCGTCCGCCCGGTACGAAAAGCCCCGGGCCGCGTCGTCCAGCTGGTGGCTGGAAACGCCCAGGTCCAGCAGCGCGCCATTGATCTTCTCAATGCCCAGCTGCTCCAGAGCTTGTCCGGCATAGCGGAAGTTGATCTGTACCACCGTGGCAGGCAGGCCCGCCAGCCGCGCCCGGGCGGTCTGTACCGCGTCCGGGTCCTGGTCCAGCGAGATGAGCCGCCCGCCCTTTGCGCCGTCCAGCCGGAGGGCGATCTGCCGGGAGTGTCCCGCGCCGCCCGCCGTGCCGTCCAAGTAAGTGCCTGCCGGGTCGATGGCAAGCCCGTCCAGGCACTCGTTCAGCAGCACAGGGATATGCTCAAACGAGGCCGGGTCAAAGGCTTGCGGGTTGGTTTGTGGTTCCACAGGGCCCAGCCTCCTTTCAAATGTCTCAAAATTGGGATGCTGTCAGGCTGGAAGCGTTGGAATTTTGCACCATTCTTCCGCTCCCACTGACACAAGTTTATTTTAACAAATCAAGCCCCCGATTGCAAGGATTTTCCGCTTGCCAAATGTGACAAAAAATGCCCCTGTGAGCCGTCATTTTTGCTCACAGGGGCCGCGGAAGCGAGACACTCCGTTTTCGGGGTCGATTTTGCCCGCCGAATTTCTCTGGTCACAGGGTGGTTTTGCGGGGTGGCTGGCGCAGGTTTGCCCGCACGCTCTTGACCTGGGCGGCATTTTCCGCCATGGTCTCCTCGGTGGTCTTGAGCATGTTGTCGCAGTAGTCCGTCACGGTCTGGCGGACGGTGCGGGCCTCGGTCTGGGCGGCAGAGACGATCTCGGAAGCACGCTGCTGCGCCGCTTTTACGATCTCCGCCTCACTGACCAGGATGCGGGCACGCTCCTCCGCCTTTTTCACGATGGCCTGTGCCTGCGCGTTGGCCGATTCAATCAGCTGGGCGCGGTCGCTGACGATGGACTGGGCCTGCCGCAGCTCCACCGGGAGGTTCGAGCGGACCTCGTCCAGATAGTCCCGAATTTGTTCCACGTCCACAATGCGTTTGCCGCCCGAAAGGGGCATTCCGGCGCTCTCTTCCAGCGCGTCCTCAATGGCATCCAGAAGCTCGTTTACGTTCATTCTTCCACTCCTCCGGTTTCTTCCTCGGCAGCCATGGGTTTGGTGTACTTCCACAGCAACACCTTGCCGTATTTATACTGCTTTTTGAGGGTCAGGCTGCCCACCTCGGCAGGCAGCACCAGGCCCGTCTCACTTTCGCACAGGACGATGCCGCCGGGTGCCACGCATTTCTCCACGCCGGGCAGGATCTTTTCCAGCGTACCACCCCGGAACGGCGGGTCCAGCAGAACCAGGTCGAACTGCTCATGGCAGGCCGAGAGGTAGCGGGCCGCCTCGCCGATGTTGACCCGGCTGCGGTCAAACACGCCGCAGTTTTTGCAGTTTTTCATCACGATGTTCACAGCGTCGCGGTTCTCATCCAGAAAAACGCAGCGGGCCGCCCCGCGGGAAAGGGCCTCGATGCCCAGCTGGCCGCTGCCAGCGTACAGGTCCAGCACCCGGGCGCCGGGCAGATCAAATTGGACGATGCTGAACATGGCCTCCTTGACCTGATCGAGGGTGGGGCGGGTCACGTCGGTGCCGGGCAGTGCTTCCAGCCGTCTGCCCCGGGCTTCTCCTGCAATTACGCGCATGTTTGGCCTCCTTTAAAGCTCTTGTTTTCGCAACTTTATATTAAAATCAAATCCCCGTGCTTTGTCAAGTAGCTGCGTTGCACTCCGGGCTGTTTTGTGCTAAAATCAGGCCAGAACGCGCCGGGACTTCCGCGCGGCGCACAAAGGAGAGTATTTGTTATGCATGTTCTGCTCATCAACGGCAGTCCCCACGAAAAGGGCTGCACTTACACCGCCCTCAGCCTGGTGGCCGGGGAGCTCAACGCCGCCGGCATCACCACTGAGATCTTGAATGTCGGCACCAAACCCGTGGGCGGCTGCATCGGCTGCGGCGGCTGTGCCAAGGGCAATGGCTGCGTGTTTGGCGGCGTGGTCAACGAGGCCATCGAGAAAGCCCGGACCGCCGACGCCTTTGTCTTCGGTACCCCGGTGCACTATGCTTCCGCCTCCGGCAACATGACCAGCTTCCTGGACCGTCTGGCCTACGCGGGCGGCAAGTATCTGGCCTATAAGCCTGCTGCCATCTGCTGCTCGGCCCGCCGGGCCGGCACCACGGCCACGCTGGATCAGCTGGCCAAGTACCCGGAGTTCTTCCACATGCCGCTGGTGAGCGGCTCCTACTGGCCCATGGTGCATGGCTCCAACCCCGAACAGGTTTTGCAGGATGAAGAGGGCTGCGCCGTGATGAAAGAGCTGGGCCGGAACATGGCCTGGCTGCTCCAGTGCATCGAGGCAGGCAAGGCCGCCGGGATCTCCCACCCGGAGAACCCCCGCCGCCCCATGACCAATTTTATTCGATAATTTTCCCATGAAAGCACCGAAATTGCACTTCGGTGCTTTTTTCGTTCATAACTTTGTGGTAGCATAGGAGGAGAATGTTGATTCACCGAGGGAGAGAACGGCGATGGAACACTACGATTGGAACGACGGCTGGCTGTTTGCCCCCGTCTTTACCCCCGCACTCGTACAGCCGGACCGCACGGAAGAGCTGACCCCCGTGCGCGTCCCGCACACGGTCAGACCCCTGCCCTACAACTACTGCAACGAGAACGATTACCAGCGGCTTTCCGGCTACCGGAAAGAGTTTTTTGCGCCCAAGGAGTGGGAGGGCCGCACGGTCCTGCTCACGTTCGGGGCAGTGGCCCACGACGCCACCGTTTTCTGCAACGGGCGGCGGATGTTCCACCACGGCTGCGGCTACACTGCTTTTACGGTCGATCTGACCGCCGCTCTCCGGCTGGGCCAGAAAAACGTGGTGGCCGTCCGGTGCGACAGCCGCGAGGATCTGAACATCCCGCCCTTTGGCGGCCAGTTGGACGGCCTGACCTACGGCGGCATCTACCGCGCCGTCTCGCTGGACATCAAGGAGCCCGCCTACCTGCGGGATATCTTCATCGAGGCAAAGGCCGAGGGCGATTTCCGCATCTATTCCTCCACCGTGGGCGAGACGGTGGGCTGCACGTTACAGGCCGAGATCCGCAGTCCCTCGGGCAGCCGGGCCCTCTACCAGGGGGAGCTCTCCCTCCCGATCGTGGGCACTTTGAACGGCGTCCACCCCTGGAGCCTCGAACACCCCTCCCTCTACACCCTTACCGTCCGGCTCATCCGTCCGGGCACCAACGGCCTGCCGGACCGTGTCCTGGATGAGCGGAGCACCCGGTTTGGCTTCCGCACCCTCCAGTTTGTGGCCGGGGGACTGTACCTCAACGGCCAGCGGGTGGAGCTGCGGGGCCTCAACCGCCACCAGAGCTACGCCTACCAGGGCTATGCCATGCCGGACAGCATCCAGCGGCTGGATGCCCAGCTGCTGAAAAAAGAGCTGGGCTGCAACGCCGTCCGCACCAGCCACTGTCCCCCCAGCCCGGCGTTCCTCGATGCCTGCGACGAGCTGGGCATCCTCGTGTTCACGGAAATGCCCGGCTGGCAGCACCTGGGCGACGACACCTGGAAAGCCCAGGCTTTGCAGAACTGCCGGGAGATGGTCTGCCAGTACCGCAACCACCCCAGTATCTTTTTGTGGGGCGTGCGGGTCAGCGGCAGTGCCGACGACGAAGCCTTTTATAAGCGCACCAACGAGACGGTGCGCCGCCTGGACCCCACCCGCCCCACGGCGGGAGCCCGCAGCAGCCGGAAAAGCCAGCTGCTGGAGGACGTGTACGCCTACAACGATTACTCCTACCGGGGCCGCGGCCCGGGCTGCGAGGCCCGCGGCAACGTGACGCCCGACACCCGCAAGGGCTACCTCATCAGCGAGTTCGGGGGGCAGCAGTTCCCCGCCAAAGCCTTTGACGACGAGCCCCACCGGCTGGCGCAGGCTCTGCGCTACGCGGCTGTCCTCAACGACAGCATCGCCCAGCAGGGCGTGGCCGGCAGCTTTGGCTGGTGCATGACCGATTACAACACCCACCGGGAGTTTGGCGGCGGCGACCGCATCAGCTACCACGGCGTGATGGACCTGTTCCGCAACCCGAAGCTCTCCGCCGCCGTCTATGCCAGCCAGAAAACGCCCCGCGCTCCCTCGGACATCGTGCTGGAAGTCTCTTCCGGCATGGCACTGGGCGATCTGCCCGGCGGCATTCCGGTGGCCTGCTGGGTCTTTACCAACGCCGAGAGTGTCCGCCTGTACCGCGACAACGATTTTGTGGCCGAGTTCGCGCCCGACCGCCGGGGCCGGTTTGCCGCCCTCCCGCACCCGCCCATTGAGATCCAGGATTTCGTGGGTTCCCTGCTGGAAAAATACGAGGGGCTGGACCGGGCCGCGGCCCCGCAGGTGGCCGCCATCCTCAACGAGATGCGCCGGGACGCCATGGAGCTCTCGCCCCTGTCCCGGGCTCGGATGCTTTCGCTCCGGCTCAGCGCGCAGGAGCTGCTGCGGATGTATTACAAGTACATCGGCGTGCTGGGCAGCCCCACCAGTGTCTACCGCTTTGAGGCCGTCTGGCATGGCCGGGCCGTCAAGACCGTCATCCGGGAGCCCGTGCAGAGCGTCCGGCTGGAATGCACTGTCCACAACGCCATCCTGACCGACGGCCCCACCTGGGACTGCGCCGCCGTCAGCCTGCGGGCCATCGACCAGAACGGCAACCTCCTGCCCTACTGCAGCGAGGCTGTTCAGCTCAGCGTGGAAGGCCCCGTGGAGATCCTGGGCCCCAGCGTCGTGCCGCTGCGGGGCGGCATGGCGGGCACCTATCTGGCTACCACCGGCGAGGCCGGCCGGGCCGTGCTCCACTGCAAAATGGAGGGTGCTTTGGACACCGAGGCCGTGCTGACCATCCGCTGCCGGGAGGAATCCAGAGCTTAAACCCCGTCCTTTCATGATAGATTTGCACTCTGTTCAAAGTTTTATCATGGTTGCATGGTATCCTAATGGCAAAGAAACAGTTAAGGGCAGCACCGGCTGCCCTCCTTTTTAAGCGTATTTGCAAAGGAATGGATGACGTTTATGAGAGAAAAACTCCGCCAGTTTATGATCGGCCGCTATGGCACCGATGGCCTGAACCAGTTTTTGAGCATTGCCTCGATCGTGATGCTGCTGATCTCCCTGATCACCCGGGTCAGTCTGTTCACTTATGTGGGCATGGTGCTGCTGATCCTGTGCTACTACCGCTCTCTGAGTCGCAACATCTCCAAACGCACCGAAGAGAACTATAAGTTCTACACCATCAAGGACCGCATTACCGGCAAGGCCAATGGCCTGAAAGACCAGTGGGCGAACCGCAAGCTTTACCACTACTACCGCTGCCCCCAGTGCCGCCAGAAGCTGCGGGTGCCCCGGGGCCGGGGCCGCATCCAGATCTCCTGCCCCCGCTGCGGCACCCAGTTCATCAAAAAGAGCTGAGTTATGTTTGGTTATGTGATCCCCAATCAGGCCGCCCTCTCCCCGGAGGCGCAGGCCCGCTACCGCACCGCTTACTGCGGGCTCTGCCGCCGCATTGGCGCGCTGCACGGCCTGCGCGGGCGGTTGACCCTGAGCTATGACCTGACGTTTCTGAACCTGCTCCTCTCCAGCCTGTACGAGGGCGAGACGGAGTGCGTGCAGGGCTGCGGGCACTGCCCCATCCACCCGGTGCGGAAGATCCACTGGCGTTCCAGCGGCCCCACCGATTACTGCGCCGATCTGAGCGTGGCGCTCCACTACTACAACGCGCAGGATAAATGGAACGATGACCACAGCCTGCTGGGCCTTGGGTTTGAGAAACTGCTGGCTGCCCCCACACAGGACGCCGCCGCCCGCTGGCCCCGCCAGTGTGAGGCCATCCGCAGCTGCCTGGATCAGCTGGCCGAGTATGAGGCCGCCGGCAGCGAAGATTTAGACGCCGTCTCCGGCTGCTTTGGCCAGCTGATGGCGGAGCTGTTTGATTACAAGCAGGATCACTGGTCGCCGGAGCTGCGGAGCATCGGCTTCCACCTGGGCAAGTATCTCTATCTGCTGGACGCCTACGATGATTTAGAGCGGGATCAGCGCAAGGGCGCCTACAATCCGCTCAAGACCCTGAGCCAGCAGCCCGGGTACGAAGAAGAGATGCGGGAAATTTTTGAGCTGCTGCTGGCCCGCTGCGCCAAGAGCTTTGAGCGCCTGCCCTGCGTGGAGGATGCAGACTTGCTGCGCAACATCCTGTATTCCGGCGTGTGGCTCAAATACAACTGCAAAAACGCCAAAAAAGAGAAATAACCCTCTCGGGCGCTCACGCGCCAGGTCTCGCCTCTCCCTTTGGGAGAGGTGTCATTTTACGAAGAAAAATGACGGAGAGGGCGCGGAAACACTTGATTTATTCTCTGTGTTCCTGTAGACTGAGAAAGTATTGTGACCAATGCTAGAGACGTGAGGAATTAGACCGATGAGAGACCCCTATGAGGTGCTGGGCATCCAGCGCGGTGCAAGCGATGAAGAGATCAAAAAGGCATACCGGGCCAAGTGCAAGCGCTGGCATCCGGACCTGAACCCCAACGACCCGACGGCTGAAGAGCACTTCAAGGAGGTGCAGGCCGCTTACGATGCCATCACCAAGGGTGAGACCCAGCAGCAGGCCGGCGGCTATGGTTACGGGCAGCAGGGCTACAGCAACCCCTACGGCAATTATCAGCAGCAGGGCAGCTACCAGCAGAACGGCTATTACAGCAGCCAGAACAACGGCTATACCGATTTTGGCGGCTTTGATTTCGACCCGTTCGGTTTCGGGTTCAACTTTGGCGGCTACCAGCAGCAGAGCGGTGCCAGCTACAACAGCACCGACAGCGCCGAGATGCAGGCCGCCCGCAACTTCATCATGAACCGCCGCTACGCCGAGGCCCGCCGGGTGCTGGACAGCATGAACGCCCGGAACGCCCGCTGGTATTACCTCTCCTCCCTGGCCAACCAGGGCCTGGGCAACAGCATCGACGCGCTGCAGGACGCCCGCCGCGCCGCCCAGCTGGACCCGAATAATACCGAGTACCAGATGCACCTGC
>ENA-ORLY01003492-ORLY01003492.1-human-gut-metagenome-genome-assembly--contig:-NODE-3492-length-12637-cov-8.683519_pt1 | contig 12637 bp, 10 predicted proteins | sample MGYA00243071_ERZ508832 | MGnify/ENA primary metagenome ERZ508832 (study PRJEB26277, sample SAMN04329777) | human gut metagenome | biome: human-associated habitat | host: Homo sapiens | place: USA...
GTCACGCAGCCGAGCTCGACCATGCGCTCGGCGACCTGCGTCAGCGTCGCGCCGATGGAATAGCCGCTCTGGCGGCCGTCGATCGTGTACATCACGAGCGAGCCGTCGCGCTTGAGGCCCACGGCCGTACGCGGCGCGCTGCCGTTGACAAGGCCCGCGCAGACCTGACCGTTTTCGACCAGCTGATAGAGCGCGCCGATCATGTTTGTCACGCCGTTCCACTCGCTGCTGCTCGCGCTGACGGAGACCGTGATGCGGTTGCCGACCTGAAGCGCACGCATGGCGTTCAGATAGCTCTCGCTGGACTTGAGGTTGACCGACAGCACATACTGCCCCTTGCCGACGGCGGTGTCCACGCCGCTTTCGACAATGTTTTCGACCCTGAGCGTCAGCTCCTCGCCGATGCCCAGCTCGCCGCGGTCCACAGAACAAACGATATCAAGGCCCGGCTCGCTCGTGCCGATCGTGCCGCGGGCATTGAAGCTGTCGTCATACAGGAAGATGCCGAACGACGTCTGGCGGACATAGTTCATGGCCGTGATGCCGAACGTGCTGCCTCTGTCGGTCTCGGCGTTGATGCGAAGATTCGGCTTGCCCATCACCGCCGTGCCGTCATCGTAGAAGCCGAGGGCATAATAGCTGCCGGAGATGTTGCGGAAAACGCCCTCGCTCATCACGCTGCCGAGCGCGATGCCGTTGGCGGTGTCGTAATAATCGCCGTTGATGCCCGCGACCACGCGGTAGCCGTCGGCCTCCAGCGTGCGCGCTGCTGCCGAGACGGTCGAGAGCTGCGTGCTATAGCTGCCGCTACTCACAATGGGCTTCACGCTGCGGTTCGGCTCATAGACGACGTAGTTCTCCTGACGAAGGTCGGAGTAGGTATTGCTCCAGAACGTACCGGCGTTGAGCTCGGTGCGCTCATTGACCTCAACATTTGAGCTCGTCAGATCGTCGCCGAGCGCGTCAGACGCGAAGGCGTTGAGCGGAGCCGCCGCCAGCACGACTGCCAGCGACAGCGACAAAAACTTACGGATGATAGATTTCACGATTTGCCTCCTTGCTGAAAATGCCTTGAATTGGTAAACATAACACAGTATAGCAGATGTCCTGCCATAAGTAAAGACGCGAAAACGCGGAAAAAGTTTCCACTATTTTCGCAAAATTTAGAGGGAAAACGCCTCGAGCACCCGCACGATGACGGCGTTTGACACTAGAAAGCCCTGCGGCGTCAGCCGCCAGCGGCCGTTTTCCTTTTGGGAAAGGCCGTGGTGCGCGCACTCTTCGAGCACTGCCTCGGCGTCCCGCGTGTCCTCCTTGAGCGCCGACAGGTCGAGCCCCCGCGCGGTGCGCAGGGCAAGCATGACGCGTTCTTCTTCGCGCTCGCGTTCCGCGGGGCATGCGCTTTCGGAAAGGTGCTCCTCACCCTTGATGTAAGCATTCAAGTCGCGCGCGTAGGCGAAGCGCCGCCCGCCGAAGTCCGAATGCGCGCCAGGACCGAAGCCCAGATACTCCTGCATCGTCCAGTATTTGAGGTTGTGGCGCGACTCGCGCCCGGGACGCGCGAAGTTCGAAATTTCATACTGCGCGTAGCCCGCCTTTTCGAGCAGCTCGACCGTTGCAAGGTACTCCTCCGCCTGTTCATCGTCGTCGGGGATGCGCAGGGCGTCTTTTTTGCGGTCGAGCGGCGTGCCCTCCTCGATCTTGAGCCCGTAGCAGGAAAGGTGCTCAGGCTCAAGAGCGATGGCCGCTTGCAGGTTTTCCCGCCAGTGCGCCATTGTCTGCTCGGGTAGGCCGTAGATGAGATCGAGGCTCACATTGTCGAAGCCCGCCGCGCGGGCGGCATGTACGGCCTCAACCGTCTCTTTATGCGTGTGGACGCGCCCGATCAGGCGCAGCTCGTCGTCGCTCGCCGACTGCATCCCGAGTGAAATGCGGTTGAAGCCCGCTTCTCTGAGTTGCCGCAGTGCTGATACCTCCTGCGCGCTGTCGGGATTCGCCTCGGTCGTGATCTCAGCGTTTTTGTCCACGCGGTAATGGGCAAAAACCGTCTCTAAAATGCGGCAGAGCCGGTCTGCGCCGAGGTAGCTCGGTGTGCCGCCGCCAAAGTAGATCGTGTCAACGGTATGGCCTTTTGCCTGATCCGCCCAGCGGATCAGATCGCGCTGCAAAGCCGCGGTGTAGGCGTCCATCTTCTCCTCCGAATGAGGAAGCGAGTAGAAGTCGCAGTAAATGCACTTCGCCTTGCAGAACGGAATGTGGAGATACAGTCCCAGCGGTCGCATCGCGTCAACTCCTTTGCAAAAATGTCCTCGCCCATTGTAACACAAACCTCGCCGCGTGCAAGACGGTATCGCGCGGATATTTCATCCATTTTCCGCAAACACTACGGTAAAAGGAGTGATTTTCATGGATATGACGCCGCAGGAGTATCAGGAGTATGTCAAGCGCCTTGCGCCCAAATCGCCCATTTTCAAGGATACCGCCTTTGCCTTTTTCATCGGCGGCGCGATCTGCGCGCTCGGCCAGCTCATCCAGAACGGCTTTCTCTCGCTCGGCCTTGCAAAGGCGGACGCAGGCACGGCGACCTCGATCTGCCTCATCTTCCTCTCCGCACTTTTAACAGGCTTAAACCTTTACAATTCCATCGCGCGCTTTGCCGGGGCCGGCACGCTCGTGCCGATCACGGGCTTTGCCAACTCCGTTGTCTCCCCCGCCATCGACTTTAAGAGCGAGGGCTTCATCACCGGCATGGCGTCAAAGATGTTCGTCGTCGCGGGGCCGGTCATCGTGTTCGGCACGCTCGCAAGCGTCGTGTACGGCGTTATCCTGATGCTGCTGTAAAAAAGGAGAGATACCGCGGCATCTCTCCTTTTTGATTCATTTCGCCCGCTGGATGCGCTTTTCGTTTTCGTGCGCGCTGGGGATGACCAGCGGTGCCTGCTCCACAATGACCGACGAGGTGTCCAGTCCGTACCACTGGATGACCGAGCCCGCCGCGCGGCGGACGGCGTATTTGAGGTTCAGGATGATCTCGTCCGTGCGGCTCAGCTCCGACATCAGCGGCACCGCGCGGTGCAGCATCAGAAACTTGAAGCTGCCCACCTGCGAGGGGCCGTAGATCGAATACTTTCTCTCCTGCGGTGGCAGCTCCCCGCTCTCGAGCAGGTCGCGCACGATCTGGCGCAGGTAGATGTTCACGCGCTGGTCGTTCTTGAAGCCGAGGTTGAGCTTTACGCGGAAAATATAGTCCGTGCCAAATGTCTCGACCTGATAGTTCATCGCGTTTGGCTCGTCGAGCACATGCACGCTCAAAAACCAGTAGGCGCGGGCGCGCTTGGGGTCCTTATCGAGGATGGAGTAGAGTGTGTTGCGATCGATCGTCTCCATATCGTCGCTGCTGCCGATGTAGACAAGGTTCTGCGTCAGCTCCGGCAATGCACTGTCGCCGCGCAGCGCGGCAAGATTCTCCGTATAGTCACCAAGCTTGAGGCGCACGCTGTATTTCTGCTCGAGTTGCGTGCCGCGGTGCCAGATGATCATAATCGACAGAAGCAGCAGCGCCATAATGACCGCCACATAGCCGCCGTGCGCAAATTTCGACAGGCTCGAGAGGAAAAATACCGTCTCGATCGCGCCGAAGACAATGAGCACGCCCCACGCGAGCGCTTTCTTCCCTCGCACACGGGAAAGATACACGAACAGAAGCAGCGTTGTCATCAGCATCGTCACCGTGATGGCAAGGCCATAGGCCGACTCCATGCGCGCGCTCGAGCGGAACAGCAGCACGATGAACGTGCAGCCCACCCAGAGGATCTTGTTGACCGTGTCGATGTAGATTTGACCCTTGGTCTCGGCGGGATACTGCACCTTCAGGTGCGGCATCAGGTCGAGGCGGATGGCCTCCGATACCAGCGTATAGGAGCCTGTGATGAGCGCCTGTGAGGCGATGACCGCCGCGAGTGCGCTCAAAATGACCGCCACCGGACGCAGCGCGCCGGGCAGCATCAAAAAGAACGGGTTCAGGCTCTCAAGCGATGCAAGCGCCGCGTCGCCCCGACTGCTGAGCAGCCACGCCCCCTGCCCCAGATAGTTGAGGATCAGGCAGATCTTGACGAGCGGCCAACTGATGTAAATGCTCTCGCGGCCGACATGGCCCATGTCGGAATACAGCGCCTCCGCGCCCGTCGCGGCCAGAAACACGCTGCCGAGGATCATAAAGCCGAGTTTATTATAAGGGCTCACGAGAAGCTCCACCGCGTGCGCGGGGTTGAACGCCCGGAGCACCTGCGGCATGGAGAAAATGTTCATCGCCCCCGTCGCACCGAGGAAGAGGAACCACACGAGCATCACCGGGCCAAAGGCCTTGCCGATGCGGCTCGTGCCCGCGTGCTGCACGGCAAAAAGCGACGCGATGATGCAGAGAGTGATGATGATGACGCCCGTCTGGCGGCCTCCGAGGAGCCTGTCCATCATCGCGATACTGCGAAGTCCCTCAACCGCCGAGGTCACGGTCACCGCAGGCGTCAGCACGCCGTCGGCAAGCAGCGCCGCGCCGCCAAGCATCGCCGGCACGATGAGCCACTTGCCGCAGCTGCGCACGAGCGAATAGAGCGAGAAGATACCGCCCTCGCCGTGGTTGTCCGCCTTCATGGCGATGAGCACGTACTTGATGGTCGTGAGCAGCGTGATCGTCCAGATGATGAGCGACAGCGCGCCGACAATGAACGACTCGTTGATCTGCGTGATGCCGCCGTTCCCCTCCAAAATGGACTTCATCACGTACAGCGGTGAGGTACCGATATCGCCGTACACGATGCCGATGGCCACAAGACACATCGTCAGGGAGGTTTTTTGTCTCTTTTCCATAGCGTCCCCTGCCTTTTTGGGCGCGGCGGAGCGGTCTTTATCTCTCCACCGCGCCGCTTCTTCATAAATTCTTAACAAAATTTTAGCATGTCCTCCCGACAAGTGCAAGCGACAAATGCCGTCAAGTGTTAAATTGACGAAAATGCCCTTTCCGCGCTGAAGAGGCGGAAGCGTGTCCATTCATGGTTTATCCGCGGTTATTCTGTTGACATAACGATGTGGAAAACTCTGTGGAAACTGTGAATAACTTTGTTGCTCCAGTGCGTTCCCGCCGGTTAACGCTTTGTTATGTTCGACGTCTTTCGGCATAATTGGCGCAGAAATTCCCGCGAATTTCTGCATTTTCCCGCCAAAGGCAAAAATCTGCCGCGGCCACTTGCTATTGTGGTCAAAAAATCGTATAATGTACTAAGTTTTGTGTTTGAAGATCAGAATCGTAAATTTCGGCGAAATGGAGAAACCCCAATGGCAGAAGCAAAAAAAACGAATTACGGCAACGAGAGCATCTCGTCCCTCAAGGGCGCGGACCGCGTGCGCAAGCGCCCGGGCGTCATCTTCGGCTCGGACGGGCTGGACGGCTGCGAGCACGCCGTCTTTGAGATCCTTTCGAACTCCATCGACGAAGCGCGCGAGGGCCACGGCAAGCTCATCACCGTCACCCGCTACTTAGACTACAGCATCGAAGTAGAGGACATGGGCCGCGGCTGCCCCGTGGACTATAACCCCAAGGAAAAGCGCTTCAACTGGGAGCTCGTGTACTGCGAGCTCTACGCCGGCGGCAAGTACAACAACTTGGACGGCGACAACTACGAATACTCCCTCGGCCTCAACGGCCTCGGCGCGTGCGCGACGCAGTATTCCTCGCGCTATATGGACGTGACCGTCTGGCGCGACGGGAACAAATACTCCCTGCACTTTGAACGCGGCGAGCCCGTGGGCAAAAAGGGCGATGAGCTCAGGATCGAGCCGACCGACCGCGGCCGCAAAACCGGCACGCGCACGCGCTGGCTGCCCGACCTCGACGTGTTTACCGATATCGACATTCCCGCCGACTACTATGTCGAAACGCTGCGCCGTCAGGCCGTCGTCAACGCGGGCATCACGTTCCGCTTCAAAAACGAAGTTCTCCCCGGCCACTTCGAGACGCAGGACTTCGTCTACGAAAACGGCATCATCGACTATGTCGCCGAGATCGCGGGTGAAGACGCCCTGACCACCCCCGTCTTCTGGGAGACGGAGCGCCGCGGCCGCGACCGCGAGGACAAGCCCGAATACAAGGTCAAGCTCTCCTGCGCGTGCTGCTTCTCGAATAAGGTGCAGCGCATCGAGCACTATCACAACTCCTCGTGGCTCGAGCACGGCGGCAGCCCCGAAAAGGCGTCGAAGACCGCCTTTGTCTACGCCATCGACAAGTATTTGAAGGACAACAACAAATACCAGAAGGGCGAGGCGCGCATCGCCTGGCAGGACATCGAAGACTGCCTCATTCTTGTCTCCAACAACTTCTCCACGCAGACGAGCTACGAGAACCAGACGAAAAAGGCCATCACGAACAAGTTCGTGCAGGAGGCGATGACGGACTTTCTGAAGTCCCGCCTCGAAACCTATTTCATCGAAAACCGCGTCGACGCGCTCAAGATCGCCGAGCAGGTGCTCATCAACAAAAGAAGCCGCGAGAGCGCGGAAAAGCAGCGCCTGAACATCAAGAAAAAGCTCTCCGGCAGCATCGACATCTCAAACCGCGTCGAAAAGTTTGTCGACTGCCGCACGCGCGACGTCTCGCGCCGCGAGATCTACATCGTCGAGGGCGACAGCGCCCTCGGCAGCGTCAAGCTCTCGCGCGACGGCGAGTTTCAGGGCATCATGCCCGTGCGCGGCAAGATCTTAAACTGTCTCAAGGCCGACTATCCGCGTATTTTCAAGAGTGAGATCATCACCGACCTTTTGAAGGTCCTCGGCTGCGGCGTCGAGGTGCCGGGCAAGTTTGTCAAGGACCTGAACGCCTTTGATATCAACAATCTTCGCTGGAACAAGGTCATCCTCTGCACCGATGCCGATGTCGACGGCTTCCAAATCCGGACGCTCATTCTGACGATGATCTACCGCCTCTGCCCGACGCTGATCCGCGAGGGCTATGTCTACATCGCCGAGACCCCGCTTTTTGAGATCACCTGCGGTGAAAAGACATGGTTCGCCTACACGGACAAGGAGAAAAACGACATTGTCAAGACCCTTGAGGGCAAGCGCTACAAGGTCGACCGCTCGAAAGGTCTCGGCCAGAACGACCCCGAAATGATGTGGCTCACGACCATGAACCCCGAGACACGCCGTCTCATCAAGGTCATGCCCGAGGACGCGGAGGCGACGGCACACTCGTTTGATCTGCTGCTCGGCGACAATTTGCAGGGCCGCAAGGACCACATTGCCGAAAACGGCTACAAATACCTCGAAATGATCGACGTATCGTAATACGAACAAGCAGGAAAGGAGCCTTACTTTATGGAAGGCATTTTACTTCACGTTCTCTATCGCGGCGAAAAGGCTAATGACTTTGCATCGGAGATGGAGCGAAGCGGCCTGCGCGCCGCCGTCCTCGCCGAAGAGGGCTGCATGCAGTACGACTACTACCGGCCTCTTGCCGAGGAAAACTGCGTGCTGCTCGTGGAGCACTGGCGCGACCGCGCCGCGCTCGACAAGCACTCCGCGGGCGAGCCGATGGCAAAGCTCAAGGCGCTCAAGGCAAGCTACGACCTCGCAACGACCGTTGAGCGCTTTGAATGAGGAGGAGCGCATCCGGGGCAAAAAATCAGGAATCTACTAAGGAGTTTTGATAGCCATGAAAAAGATAGTTCTTAAAACTGTGATAGGGATTCTTTTTGCTTGCAGCTTATTTGTTGGTTTTCTTTATGTAAGCAGCGATATTGGTATAGCATCAGGGAATCTAGAGACTGACATTCGTTCGTCGCAGAAGATCAAGGAGGATTGGGCGATCGATGGAAGTGTTTCTGACACAATGGCTGCATATATTTCTTATCCGCAGGACATGAGCGACCACACTTTTTCCGTCTATGTCAATCGCCCGGGACTTTCCTTCGGATATTTCTTCCGCGCGGGCGGAAAACTCTCGGAGATTCAGGAAGGAATTGCAGAGTTCACCACAGAGGGTGCTAATGAGCGCGCATTGATTTCCATGAATCAGCAGCAGGTGCAGCAGCTTCAAATTGATGATGGCCACGCCAAACAAGCGATCGATATCGACAGCGATCAGCCCTTTGCGATCGTCCTGCCGATCAATGCGGGCAGCATTACTTTTTATGACGTGAACGGAAATGCTGTAGAATATTGGAATCATCCTCTTTAACAGCTTCCGGTTTGCCAAGCCGGCTTCATCCCTTCAAGGGCAAAAAAGCCTCGCATCATTCGACCGCAAAAAATCTTTGCACAAGCATGAAAACCCGACCGATGAGCATCCATCGGTCGGGTCTTCTGTCTGATGCGTCCCTTTTTTCACGCCTTCTGCGCACCGACGTCGCCGAGGGCGGCGGCCGCCGCTTTCTCCCGCCGGCGCACGCAGAGCGTGCCGTTTTCCGCCGCCAAAACCGCCGTGTCGCCGCTTGCAAGCGTGCCGTCCAAAAGGCAAGTCGCGAGCGCGTCCTCCACCTCGCTGCGGATGAGCCGCCGCAAGGGACGCGCGCCGTAGGAAACGTCGTAGCCCCGCTCGGCGAGGGAGACCGCGCAGTCCTCGTCCGCCTCAAGCGTGATGCCGAGCGCCGCAGCGCGGGAAACGGTCTGCGCAAGCAGCCGCCGCGCGATCTCGGCGCAGTCCTCGTGCGATAAGCGGCGAAAGACGATCGTCTCATCCACGCGGTTCAAAAATTCCGGCCGGAACGTCCGCCGCAGCTCCGCGATCACCGCCGCCTTCACGGCAGCGAACTGCGCATCGGCGCTTTTCTGCTCCTCCGGCGCAAAGCCGAGCGGCGTGCCCGCCGCCGTGATGCTCTTCGCCCCGATGTTCGACGTCATGATGACCGCCGTGTTGCGAAAGTCCACCTTGCGCCCCTGCGCGTCCGTCACGACGCCGTCCTCTAAAATTTGCAGCAGGATGTTCCACACGTCCTCGTGCGCCTTTTCGATCTCGTCGAAGAGCACGACGGAGTACGGCTTGCGCCGCACCTTTTCCGTCAGCTGCCCGCCCTCGTCGTAGCCGACGTAGCCCGGCGGCGAGCCGATCAGGCGCGAGACGGTGTGTTTTTCCATATACTCGCTCATGTCGATGCGGATCATCGCGTCCTCGCTGCCAAATACCGCCTCGGCGAGCGCTTTACTGAGCTCCGTCTTGCCCACGCCCGTGGGACCGAGGAAGAGGAACGACCCGACAGGCCGTTTCGGGTCCTTGACGCCGACGCGCCCGCGGCGGATGGCGCGCGCCACAGCGCACACTGCCTCGTCCTGCCCCACAACGCGCGCATGAAGCGTTTCTTCAAGCGTCAAAAGCCGCGCGCTTTCGCTCTCGTTGAGCCTTGTCACCGGAATGCCCGTCCAGTTCGACACCACGGCGGCGATGTCCTCCGCCGTCACGCGCACAGCGGTCTTTTCCGCCTCGCGCGCCTGTTTTTTCCGCTCAGCTGCCGCCTGCGTGCGGAAGCTCTCCTCCGCGTCGCGCAGCCGCGCCGCCTTTTCATAGTCCTGCGCGCGGATGGCAGTTTCCTTGTCCCGCGCGGCGGCGCTCGCCTTCTCTTCGAGCGCTTTCAGTTCGGGCGAGGCGCTGCGCGCGGACAGTTTCACGCTTGCCGCCGCCTCGTCGATAAGGTCGATAGCCTTGTCGGGCAGAAAGCGGTCGGGAAGATAGCGCTTCGAGAGCGTCACCGCCGTGCGCAACGCCTCGTCCTCGATGGAAAGGCCGTGATACGCCTCGTACTTTGGCCGCAGGCCTTGTAAGATCTGCAGCGCTTTTTCTTCGTCCGGCTCGCCGACCTGCACGCTCTGGAAGCGCCGCTCGAGCGCGGCGTCCTTTTCGATGAATTTTCGGTACTCCTCGAGCGTCGTCGCGCCGATGACGCGGATCTCCCCGCGCCCGAGTGCGGGCTTTAAGATATTCGCCGCGTCCACCGCCCCCTCGGCGCTGCCCGCGCCGACGATGGTGTGCACTTCGTCGATGAACAAAATGACATTGCCGTCGCGCCGCACCTCGTCGAGCACGGCGCGGATGCGCTCTTCAAACTCGCCGCGGTACTTTGTTCCCGCCACCATGCCGGAGAGATCAAGCAGCAGGATACGCTTGTCGATAAGCTCCTCCGGCACGTCGCCCGCGGCGATCTTTTCGGCAAGCCCCTCGGCGATGGCCGTCTTGCCAACGCCCGGCTCGCCGATGAGCACGGGGTTATTTTTTGTCCGCCGCGTCAAAATGCGCAGCGCGCGGGCGATCTCCTTTTCCCGTCCGATGACGGGGTCGAGCCGCCCCTCGCGTGCCATCGCGGTCAGATCGCGCGAGAATTCCAAGAGCGTCTTGCCGTTTTTCGCCTCCGCGCGGCTTGCACGCACCTCGGGCAGCGGGAGCTTGCGCGGCGACAGACTCATCGCGCGCAGCGTGTCGCTATAGAGCTTCTTTGTATCCGCACCGAGCGAGCGCAGCAGCCGCACGGCCATATTGCCGCTGTCGCGCAGGATACCGAGCAGCAGGTGTCCCGCCTCGATCTCTCCGCTGCCCGCGCGCAGCGCCTCGCCCACAGCCAGCTCGACCGCGCAGCGCGCGTGCGGGGTGAGCCCCTGCACGGTCGATCTTTCCGCCGTGCCGCGCCCCAGCTTTTCGATCATCCTCTCGCGCACTGCCGACTCGTAGATGCCCGAGGCATTCAGCGCGCGGCAGGCCGCGTCGTCCTCCTCGCGCAGCATCGCGAGCAGCAGGTGCTCGCAGCCCACATAGCCGTGCCCCAGCTCGCCCGCCGCCGCCTGCGCACAGCGCAGCACGTGCTCGGCCTTCAGGCTGAATTTCCGGTCATTCATCGCTCTACCCTCCGCTTCCTTTTCGTCCTTTCATTTTTGACCGGTTTATTCAAAAATAAACACCGTAAATGACACAGAAAATTCAATATTTTCCTGCATTCTGACTCTTGCATTTTCGCTTTGACATGCTATAATAGCGACATCAACTTATGGAGGTACTAATTATGGCTTATCAGATTAGCTCTGCCTGCGTCAGCTGCGGTGCTTGCGCAGACGCCTGCCCCGTCGGTGCTATTTCCCAGGGCGATTCCCAGTATCAGATCGACGCAAATGCCTGCCTGGATTGCGGCTCCTGCGCTGATACCTGCCCCAACGGCGCCATCTCCCAGGCCTAAGGTCTAAGGGTACTTAAAAAATAAGGACGCGCAAAAGCGCGTCCTTATTTTTATCATCAGAAAGGGTCATCACATGGAAAAACGCGACGAGCTCTGGCCGCGCGGCCCCTGCTTTTATTACGACACCGCCCTCTTCCCGCCGGGGACGGACAGCTTTTGCCTCGCCTACTTTGCCCGCCCGTCCCGCAGCGACACGGTCTGCGACCTCGGCAGCGGGATCGGTCTTCTCGGAACGCTCCTGCTCGCGCGCCAGGAATCGCTTTTTATCGAAAATGTTGAGATCTCCACGCCCGCGGCAGCGCTTGCGCGAAAGACGTTCGCCGAAAACGGCTGGGCGGACAGAGCCGCTTTCCACGAAGGCGACCTTCGCGATGTCTCCGTCCTGCCGAAAGCCGGCAGCGTCGACTATGTGATCTCGAACCCGCCGTACTTTCCCGCCGGCAGCGGCGAAAGCGCCAAAGGCGAAGCGCGCCAAATCGCGCGCGAGGAAACCGCCTGCACGCTGGACGACGTCTGCGCCGCGGCGCAGCGTGTGCTGCGCTATGGCGGGCGCTTCACCCTCGTTCACCGCGCCGAGCGCCTCGCCGACGTGCTCTGCGCCATGCGGAGTCACGGCATCGAGCCCAAGCGCCTGCGCTTTCTCGCAAAATCGCCGGACGCCGCGCCCTCGCTCCTCTTCGTCGAGGGAAAGCGCGGCGGCAAAAGCGGCCTTGTCATCGAGCCGCCGCTCTTCCCCAACGGTGAGGAGTGGGACGCCGTGTACTTCCGAAAATGAAAAAAGCCGCCCTTTTCAGTCGGCCCAACAGCTTTATTATACTAAAGCGCAGGATAAACCGCAAGCATTTTCTGCCGATTTTCGAATAATCAGCCCTGCGCACAAAATATCGCTCGCATCTTTATCCATTCCGCCGCTTGATTTTTGTGCTCATTCTTGCTATTCTTTAAGCACAGAAAGGGTGAGACCAATGTACAAGTGATCTTCACAAAGGCGATCCCAAATGGTTCCGATCATATCCATCGCGCAGCACTCTCTGATGTACCGTCATTCAGGTAAAACCGCCGCAACCGCGGTGTTTGAGATAGCAGGAGTGGAAACCGGAGTAAGCGATATTCGGCACCAGATCATTAAAGAAAGGAAGGAAAGAAAACAGAATATGAGAGATCCAAATATTCATCATGGCTGACCCTTGATCGTAGTTCAGTAATCGCGATCAAGGGTCAGTCATTTTTTGTTTTCTTTCACTTTTTTAGAAAAATTGAGGAAAAATATCCCGTGCTCTGCGCGGGAGGGGTGGCAGCGCCGGTGGCGCTGCTACGAAATAAGGGGGATATTCTCTCGCGTGAGAGAATATCCCCCTTGGACCCCCAAGAGAACGCGAGGGGAGACCCCCTCGACCCCCAACATTGGCAGTTTGCAGCTTGAATGACTGCAC
>ENA-ORLY01003500-ORLY01003500.1-human-gut-metagenome-genome-assembly--contig:-NODE-3500-length-12608-cov-3.276434_pt1 | contig 12608 bp, 10 predicted proteins | sample MGYA00243071_ERZ508832 | MGnify/ENA primary metagenome ERZ508832 (study PRJEB26277, sample SAMN04329777) | human gut metagenome | biome: human-associated habitat | host: Homo sapiens | place: USA...
GTACCACGCAGCTGCACAGCGGCTTTGATCGCCTGCCTGCGCCCCTGCGGTACAGGGCCGAACAAGCCCTGCTGGAGGGGCGCTGGCAGGCGTTTCTGGGGCTTGGCAGCGGATTGACGCCCTCCTTTGACGATGCCTGCGTGTGCGGCGGCGTATTTCCTCGATACGATCACTCGCGTTCTGGGTCTTGCTCAGTCCCTCCTTTTGAGAGATCATCAGAGCGGCTGCTTTCCGTCCTCTCTATCTCCTATAATACAGTTCGCGCCGATTCCTTTCACCCAAATTTGAAAAAAGTTCAAAAAAATTTCCCGCTCCGGAAAAGAGCGGGAAACGGTCAGCGAAAAACAGTGTGCCTGCCCCTGTGGAGCAGCCTTGCCGCAAACAGGGTGAAGATGATGGCAGAAGGAAAGAAGTACCCGACCATCTGCCAGAAGCCGTCGGCGGTGATCAGCAGATTGTAGATGCCGTGCAGCACCATGCAGACCCCCAGAATCCCCACCGTGCCGGTGCAGGTGAGCCACGGACGGCGGAACACATAGGCCAGTGCCAGACCGGTCAGGATGCCGCAGACCAGATGCAGGGCCCCGGCGGACATGCCGCGGATGAGCAGGAAAACAAAACTTCCTGCACCGTTTTCGGTCAGGTAGCAGACGTTTTCAAAGGTAGCAAAGCCCACTGCAATGCCAATGGCCGCAGGAGTCAGCTTGTGGGAATCCGGCTCAAAGATCAAAAAGTAGAGCAGCAGAGGCAGCAGCTTCAGGATCTCCTCGCAGACAGGTGCAATCTCAATGGCGGTGGTCACGGCACTGCACTGGTGCCGCCCCATGAAAAAGCTGCTGACATAAGCCGAAAGCAGGCAGGTGGCCATGCCCAGCACCACGAACAGGGTAAAGCGCCGGGGGCTGCCCGATGTGAACAGCAGGGAGAGCAGCATGGGAAGCGCCAGGCACAAAAAGATGTTTTCAATGTAGGTCATGGGGCTCCTCCCGCAGGATATGGGGCAGGAAGCTGACCAGCGTGAGGGTCAACAGGATGTCCACAGCATAGTAAAGGTTGAACCGGGTGTAATCACGGATGAACTCGGAGGCAACGAACAGAAGGATCTGCAAGGACATTTCAAACAAAAGTGCGATCTCATAAGGCCGGAGCCGTTTTTCCTTTTGCAGGGCCGAAAAACAGAGGTAAGCCAACGCGCCAAAGGTGAGCGCCAGGGCACCAGACATCAGCGGAGAGGGGCCAAACACCTGCACCCGCATGACAACTCCGGCAATGACTACCCCGGCCGCCAGCGCAAAAGGGGAGAACGGCGGGCGCAGGCCCTCCCAATACAGGATCTCCAGTGAGAGAAAAAAGAAATACGAGGCCATCCAGGAGCATTCGGCCACATAAAACACCTGCGGCCCATGGCCCAGAATGATCAGATGGAGCAGGTAGTACAAAGTGCCCATCATAAAGCTGGCGTAGCCGAACGCCAGGATCAGGCAGGAGCGGCTGCTGCGCCGGAAGGCGAGGAGAAAGGCGAGGAGCGCCATCGCAGCCAGCACGATCACCTGAAAGGTGTTGTCAATGATCTCAAAGCTCATCGTCGTCCCTCGTGTGCTTCTTTTCACTGCTGCGGCGCAGGCGGTAGAGCAGGATGGTCACGCAGGAGCCCAGCAGGAACGAGAGTACGCCCACCAGGATATAACCGTCGGCTCCGCGCTCACTCAGCATCCCGGCGGTGCCGGTGGGGGAAACATGCAGCGCGACCGATGTGCCTGCCCAGCCGGGCATGGCAAGGCCCAGGCAGACCACCAGCACAAGACAGGCCGCCATACAGCCTGCATCGATCAGCAGCATCTGCCGTGCGCGTGCCTGACGCTGCAGCTGGGCCGTGCGCTGGCGGATCAGCGCCATCCGTTCGGCATCAGTTTTCATACTGATATCCCTCCTGTTCCAAAAGTTGTTTCAGCTGCTGCTTGCCCCGGTACACAAGGTTCGTTACCTGCTGCTCGGTGCGTCCCAGCACCTGTGCGGCCTGCCGGTAGCTCAGTTCTTCAAAATAGACCAGAAAAAGTGTCTCCCGGTATTCCTTTTTGAGCTTGCCAAGTGCGGTGTACAGCTGCTGGTGCTGTTCGTTCTGGAGCAGCCCGGTTTCGGCCAGTGCCTCGTCCGGCAGTTCAAAAGGCAGTTCCTCCAGCGGCAGAAAAAACCGCCGCCGGGTCTTGCAGCGCAATGCGAGATTGCGCCCGGTTTTATAGAGGTAAGCCTTGAAGCAGCCATCCTGAATGGGCCGCTCTCTTGCAAAAATATGGGCAAAGGCCTCGATCATCAGATCCTCTGCCTCGTGGATATCGCCCAGCACGCCGTTGATGTAAAGGGTCAGCGCGTCGCCATACCGCTCCACCAACAGCTGAGCGGCAGCTTCGTCTCCGGCCAGATACTTCCGGTAGGCTGTTTCGTCTGAGACCATCCGGTTGTTCCTTTCCGTGTTGTACACATTTCATCTTGTCTATTTTATATAAGATGAAAGAAATTTGCAAGGGAAAATACGAAAAAGCACTCCATTCTCTTCCAATTTGTGATATAATAAACTGATTTCGCCTGTTTTTCGTGCAGAAGGCGGGCGGCTGAAATTATTGGAGGGGACAAATTTATTATGGAACGTGAAACGCTGAAATCGCGGCTGGGCTTCATCCTGCTGTCGGCAGGCTGTGCCATCGGCATTGGCAACGTGTGGAAATTTCCTTATATGGCAGGTCAGGGCGGCGGAGGAGCCTTTGTACTGTTTTACCTGCTGTTCCTGGTCATTCTGGGTCTGCCCATTATGACCATGGAATTTGCTGTGGGCCGTGCCAGCCGCAAAAGCCCGGTGCGCGCCTATCAGGTACTGGAAAAGTCGGGCCAGAAGTGGCATATCCACGGCTATTTTACCCTGATCGGCTGTTACCTGCTGATGATGTTCTACACCACCGTTGCAGGCTGGATGCTGCACTATTTTTATATGACTGCCGCCGGAAAGCTCTCCGGCTTGAACGCAGACGAGGTGGCGGGCAAGTTCACCGAGATGCTGGCAAGCCCCGGCATTATGACCTTCTGGATGGTGTTCGTGGTCGTTCTGAGTATTCTGGTCTGCGCCAAGGGCCTGCAGAACGGTCTGGAGCGTGTGACCAAGGGCATGATGATCGCCCTGCTCCTCATCATGGTCATTCTGGCCGTGAACAGCCTCTTCATGGACGGCGCAAAGGAGGGCCTTTCCTTCTTCCTGGTGCCTGACTTTGGCCGCATGAAGGAGGTTGGCATCGTCAACACCCTGGTGGGTGCGATGAATCAGGCCTTCTTCACCCTGAGCCTGGGCATCGGTGCTATGTCTATTTTTGGCAGCTACATCGGCAAGGAGCACTCCCTGCTGGGCGAGAGCGTCCGTGTGGTGGTGCTGGATACCTTTGTGGCCATCACGGCCGGTCTCATCATCTTCCCGGCCTGTTTCACCTTTGGTGTGGATCAGACCGCAGGCCCCAGCCTGATCTTCATCACCCTGCCCAACATTTTTGCCAACATGGCGCTGGGGCGGCTGTGGGGCAGCCTGTTCTTCCTGTTCATGGCATTTGCGGCCCTGTCCACCGTGCTGGCGGTGTTTGAGAACATCATCTGCTGCGGCATGGAGCTGACTGGCTGCACTCGTAAAAAGTCCAGTCTGGTCAACCTGTTCCTCATCATCCTTCTGTCCATGCCCTGCGTGCTGGGGTATAACCTCTGGGCCTGGGATGGCTTTGCCGTGTTTGGCGGTGCAGTGCTGGACTTCGAGGATTTCCTCGTCAGCAACCTGTTCCTGCCGCTGGGCAGCCTGGTATATCTGCTGTTCTGCGTTTCCCGCTATGGCTGGGGCTGGGACAACTATAAGAAGGAAGTCAACACCGGCGAGGGGCTGAAGATCCACGATTGGATGCGCGGTTACCTGACCTACGGTCTGCCCGTGATCGTGCTGTTCATCTTCGCCTTTGGCATCTACGACAAGTTCTTTGCATAAGGAAATAAACCCTCTCAGTCTCGCATTCGCTCGCCAGCTCCCCAAGGAGGGCAACGCATTTGATGGGGAAGCAACTTGCACAGCCTGAAGTCAGAGCAGCAATTGCCTCGCCTTTGGGAGAGGCGGCAGTGCGAAGCACTGACGGAGAGGGCGTTTTTGTTGGAGGACACAATGCACATTTTGATCTGTGATGATGATGCGGTATTTGCTGCCCGCGTGGAAACGCTCGTCCGGGATTTTTTTGCGCGGCGGGGCTTGCAGGTGGAATGCACCGTCTGCCACAGCGGGGAAGAGACACTGGCCCGGCGGGACCTTGATCTGTATCAGGTGGCGCTGCTGGATGTGGATCTGGACACCATGAACGGCATCTCACTGGGAAAGCAGCTGCGCCAATGCAGCCCGGAGATCTGCCTGGTGTATGTGTCGGCCTATCTGGAGTTTGCACCGGAGGGCTACACCGTGAATGCGTTCCGCTATATCCTCAAGCGCGACCTGGACTGCCAGCTGCCCCGCTGTCTGGATGCCATTCTGCACGAGCAGGATCACCGGACTCCCAAGACCCTGACCATCCGGCAGAACCGCACCGAGACTGAGCTGCCCTACGACAGCATCTACTACCTCGAAAGCGACCTGCGCAAGATCAACGTTTACGGAGATGTGGCTCATCAGCCCCTGTGCTCCTACTATGGCAAGCTGAATGAGCTGCCGCAGGCCCTGTTTGAGAACGGCTTTCTGCGGGTGGGGCGGAGCGCGGTGGTCAATATGAAGTACATCCGGCAGATCAGCAGCTATATGGTCACCCTGCGCAATGGGGTCAAGCTGGGCGTGAGCCGGAACGGCTATGCTGAGATCCGCAGCACCTATCTGGAATGGAAGGGGCAGTTTGGGGATGACTAAGGAAATGCTCTGGCTTCTGATGGGGCATCTGGTCTGCATTGGCCAGTGGGCGGCCTTTATCATGGTGGACCATGCATTTCTGGGCCGCGGCAGGAGATTCCGCTTCCCCTGCCTGTGGGCAGCCCTGCTGGCAGCAGTATTTCTGATGGCCTCGATCCGGTATGACATTGGTTTTTTCAATATCGGATCTGTGATATTGAACGTCATCTACCTGTTGGTCACGGTGCTCTTTTTCGGCGGAAGCTGGAACCAGAAGCTCTCGGCCTGCCTTGTCAACGGCATCATGTGCCTGCTGACGGAAAACACGGTCAGCTACACCTTTGCCTGGTGTAAGCACATTCCCGTCCGGGAGGTCTGGCGCTACCGCAGCTGTCTGTTCCTGCTGGTTGCTGCTGTTGTGGGGGCTGGCCTGCTTGCAGCCTACATTATCCGGCGCTGGCGGCGGGAGCAGGCGTTGACCCCGCTGCAGATGTTGGTCATGTCCTTCTTTCCTGGCATCGTTGTGGTGCTGAACATCGTGCTGATGGTATCCGGCGGCAGTGAAGTGCCCAGCATGATGAATATGATGTTGACCTTTGGCCTGACCATAGCAGTGCTGATCCATCTGGGGATCGTGCAGATGGTCAACGACCAGATGCTGCTGCAGCAGACACTGATGGTGGAGGCTGTGCGCCAGAAGAAGAGCGCAGAAGCTCTTCTGGAATCCTACAAGACCCAGCGGCGGCTGACCCATGAGTTTACCAACCACACCGAGGCACTGGCTCTGCTGCTTCAGCAGGGCGATTACGAGGGCGCAAAGGCCTACCTCTCCACGCTCACAAAGACCATTGCGGCGAATACCACCATTATGAACACCCACAACCCCCTGTTGGATGCCCTGCTCAGCAAAAAGTACGAGGAAGCCAGCCGAAAAGGGGTCATGGTCTATTTTGATTTGCCTGATCTGCGGGATATGCCCATGGATCAGACAGACCTTGTGATCGTGTTCTCCAACCTGCTCAACAATGCCATTGAGGCCGCCGCGCAGGCTGATCCGCCGGAGGTCTATGTGCGGATGCGGAAGAGCGAGGACGAGGTGGTGCTCTCTGTACGCAACCGGGTGAAAAAGGACCTGAACCTCGCGGACGGCCAGCTGCCCCGCATCTCTCAGAAAGGGGCGGGCCACGGCTTCGGGCTGTGGAACGTGCGGGATGTGCTGAAAAAATACGGCGGCGAATATACCACCAGCTGCCGGGAGTGCTGGTTCCGCTTTACCTGCACCATCCCGCTCCGCAAGTTATGACATGAAACCCTGCAGAATATGACATTTGGGGTGAAAGTTTCATCGGAATCTGCTACAATGAAATCAAGTTAAAGGCAGGAGCGCCTCCCCGCTGTATGGTTTGCGGCCGACAGAGGAAGGAACATCCGGGAACGCAGGCGTGTGTGCGTGGGCCGGAACGTCTTTACGAATAAAAAGTCTGACGAAGCTCTGAATGGCGATCTTGGGGGATTGCTGCAGATAGAGACCTTCTGAATGCACTGCACCTGCACGGAAGCGGGCATCCTGCTGGATATCTTCACCCCGATGCGGGAGGATTTCGTGTAACAAACAAAAAAGGCAGTGCGCCGCGTGGGACGCACTGCCTTTTGCTTTTGTACCGATTATTCCGGCTTCACCTGCAGCTCCTGCTCACAGTAGATGCAGCGGTATTTGCCGTTGGAGCTCATCTCAAAGATCTGGTCGCATTCCTCTTCAATGGAGGAGATGCAGCGGGGATTGCGGCACCGCACAATGTTCACCAGACGCTTGGGGGGCTTCGGCTTTTCCTTGCGCACAGCCTTGCCGTTTTCGATCACGGTCACGCTGATGTCAGGGTCAAGGTAGGCCAGCACATCCAGGTTCAGCCAGGAGGCATCCCCCTCGACCTTGATGATGTCCTTGCGGCCGCAGTCGGCCTTGTGGGAGCGCGCATTCTGGATCAGTGCCACGTTGGCGGTCTTGTTGCCGGTGATGCCCAGCAGCTCCATCAGGCCCACAGCGGTGCCTGCCTTGATGTGGTCGATCACAATGCCGTTCTGGATCTCGTCAATATTCAGCATATCAGTTGCCCTCCTTCGGTGCCTTGGGGTCAGCAAGACCCAGCAGCGTCATGATCAGTGCCATGCGGACGTATACGCCGTTCTGCACCTGCTCAAAGTAGGCAGCACGGGGGTCGTTGTCCACATCCAGTGCGATCTCGTTCACGCGGGGCAGGGGATGCAGCACTGCCATTTCAGGCTTGGCAAGGGCCATCTTTTCGCTGGTCAGAATGTAGCTGTTCTTCAGGCGGATGTAATCCTCTTCGTTGAAGAAGCGCTCCTTCTGCACACGGGTCATGTACAGGATATCCAGCTCGGGCATGGATTCCTCCAGGCTCCGGGTCTCGCGGTACTCGATGCCGTTGGCCTCCAGCACATCCTTGATGATGTAGTCGGGCACCCGCAGTTCCTCGGGGCTGATGAGCACAAAGCGGATGTTCTTGCAGCGTGCCATGGTCTTGATGAGAGAATGGACGGTGCGGCCGAACTTCAGATCGCCGCACAGGCCGATGGTCAGGTTATCCAGCCGACCCATCCGGGTGCGGATGGTCATCAGATCGGTCATGGTCTGGGTGGGGTGCTGGTGGCCGCCGTCACCAGCATTGATGACCGGGATGCGGGAGTAGCGGGAAGCGCGGAACGGCGCACCCTCTTTGGGATGGCGCATTGCCACGATATCAGCATAGCAGGAGACCACACGGATGGTGTCTGCAACGCTTTCTCCCTTGGAAGCGCTGGAGACAGTCTCGCTCGGGAAGCCCAGTACATGGCCGCCCAGGTTCAGCATGGCCGCCTCAAAGGAAAGGCGGGTGCGGGTAGACGGCTCATAGAACAAGGTGGCGAGCTTTTTGTGAGCCGCAACGTCCTGGTAAGCGGCAGGATCGGAGCGGATGCGGTCGGCCAGATCCAGCAGAGAGGTGATCTCCTCCTGGCTGAAATCCAAGGGATCGATGAGATGGCGCATGAATTTTACCTCCGTCAAAGTAATTTTCGTAGAATGGAAAAATCGAAGAAATTTGTGTAATAACTCAGTGAGCGCATGACCGGGTGGCACAGACGGTTGAAGCAGATCTCATCCAGCAGCAGCATGGCCTCGCCGGGGGCAAGACGCATGGCAGCCCGGATGGCCTCGTCGCCGCAGCTGGCCTTAAGGTGGGCCACATTCGAGGAGATCTGCTGGTTGCATTCCTGCTCCAGGATGTCGAACACGCCGCCGCTCAGGTCGATGCGGGTGTAGTCCCGGCTGCCAAAGAGGGCGCGGGGCAGATAATCGATGGAGTAGATGACCGGGGTGGTGTCGGCCAGGATGCGTTTTTTGATGCAGATGACCTCATCCCCCGGTGCAATGGCAAGATCCCGGGCAAGCTCGGCTCCGGCGCGGATGGGATAGATCTGGATGCCATCGGCGTGGGGGTAGCTGCCAAAGCTGCGGATCAGCGGGTAATATTCCAGCTTCTGGTCAAGGCGACTGCGTAGGCCGAGCACGGTGCGGTTGACCACTGTGCCAATGCCGCGCACGCGCTCGATGTAACCGGCGCGCTCCATCTCGCTCAGCGCGTCCCGGATCACGGTACGGCTGACACCGAGTTCCGCGGCCAGATCGACCTCGGCGGGCAGGCGGTCGGCATCGGCGTAGCGGCCGGTGCGCAGTTCTTCCAGAAGCGCCGCGACGACACGGTCACTGATGACCGCACCGCCCAGGCGGATGGATGACGAAGAGCTGGATTCTTTCATGGGCTGTTCCTCCGGTTCGCGGGCGGGGCAGTGCCCGCCTGGACTTGGGAAAACCTGCCCTGCATCCCAAAAGCTGCGCCGGACAGATTTTCTTGCTTTCATTATAGCATGATTTGACTTTATTTTGAATGGTAATTATACTGGAATCCAGCAGAAAGTATGATTTTATTTTTGGAGGGTTCACAAAATGGAACTGATACTGCAAAAAGTGTGTGGTCGGCCTGCACAGCTTCCCATTCGCCTGCGCCGGTGCGGCCCTGCGGATGCCGCCGCATTCTTTGCTTTGCAGAACGAAGTGCGGGCCGCCATGCCCCACCCGGAGCAGTTTGTGCCGGACACACTGGAGAACATCACGGCCTACCTGAGGGAGGACCTGTGCATCGGGGCATACGACGGTGAACGGCTGGGGGCGTACTTTATCCTGCGCTACTGCGGCCGGAGCGCACACAACTATGCGGCCTTTCTGGGGGTGCCCCGGGAGGAGTGGGAGCACTGGGCCAATGCAGACAGCGCGGTGGGCCACCCGGACTGGCGGGGCAACGGCCTGCAGCGGAAGCTGCTGGAAGCTGCGCTGCCCCTTGTCCGGCCCGGCATCGTGGGCATCGGGGCCACCGTCAGCCCGGAAAATCAGTACAGCCTGAACAATGCCCTTGCCTGCGGTTTTGTCATTGCCGACCGCCGGGAGATGTACGGCGGGTATGACCGATATCTGTTAAAGAAGATGCTGTAAACAAAAACGCTCTCCTGCTGAGCACAGGAAAGCGTTTTTTGTTATGCGACCAGGCGGCTCTCTTCCTTCAGCTGATCGTTCATCTTTTTGCGCACGACCAGCAGGCAGATGAGATGCACCCCTGCGGTCAGGGCCCAGCTGAGGGGATAGCTGATGTACAGCGTGCCGGTGGAGCGGAACATCCGGAAGATAGTTGCGATCCAGACCAGACGGAGCAGGCAGCTGCCCACCAGACTGACGATCATGGGGATCACCGAGTAGCCGCGGCCGCGCAGGCAGCTGGCCAGAGTGTCCATTATGCCGCACAGGAAGTAGGCAGTGCAGATGATCTGCATCCGGGACAGGCCGGCAGCCACCACGGCTTCATCCGTGGAGTAGAAGTGCAGCAGGACCTCACCGCCAAAGTAAGCGCCGCAGCCCAGGAACAGGCCCGCCACAGTGACGCAGAGCAGACAGTTGCGCATGACGCGGTCGAGGTTGTCGTACCGGCGGGCACCCACGTTCTGGCTGGTAAAGGTCACAGCCGCCTGCGCAAAGGCATTCATGCCGGTGTAGATGAAGCCCTCGAGGTTGGATGCGGCAGAGTTTCCGGCCACGACCGTGGAGCCAAAGGAATTGATAGCCGACTGGATCACCACGTTGGACAGGCTGAACACGGTGCTCTGCAGACCGGCGGGCAGGCCGATCTGGATGATCTGCAGCAGGGCTTTCTTGTGGAAGCCCAGATGCCGCAGGTCAAGGTGCATGGCACCCTCTTCCCTGACCAGCAGCACCGTGACCATAATGGCGGATACCGTCTGGCTGAGGATGGTGGCCAGCGCAACACCCGCCACGCTCATCTGGAACACGATGACGAACAGCAGGTTCAGCACCACATTGATGACACCTGCCACCGCCAGACAGACCAGCGGGCGGCGGGTGTCGCCCACGGCACGCAGCAGGGAGGCGTTGAAGTTGTACAGCATGGTCATCGGCATTCCGATGAAGTAGATCTTCAGGTAAAGGGTGGCAAGGTCAATGACATCCTCGGGGCTGGACATCAGTTCCAGCAGGCCGTGGGCTGCAAAAAAGCCCACAAAAGCCATCAGTACGCCGCCCACAAGGCTCAGGGTAACAGCGGTCTGCACCGCTTCGTGCACGCCCTGGTCATCCTTTGCGCCATAGCAGCGGGCAGCCACAACGTTTGCACCCAGCGCAAGGCCGACAAACAGGTTGACCAGCAGGTTGATGAGCGCACCGTTGGAACCAACTGCTGCCAGCGCGGCGCTGCCGACGAACCGGCCCACCACGACCACATCGGCAGCATTGAACAGCAGCTGCAAAAAGCTGGATGCCGCCAGCGGCAGGGAAAACAGGATGATCTTTTTCAGCATCGGGCCGCTGGTCAGATCACCGGCCTGGGACATTTGTGCCATGAAAGCTCCGCCTCCTTTGAAACTTCTCTCATACTCTTGCACCAAAATTGAAGCGTAAAAAATGCGCCGTGCCGTTTTGCGGCACAACGCAATTTGTAAAGAACATCTATATTATAATACAGTTTTCTGTAAAATACAAGATGCTGCGCAGGGGAGATCCTGCCTTTCCGGGGCACTTCGATCAGGAATGATGGATCTGCAGCGTTTTCCAGTGCTCTTTCTTCTCATATTCCGTTGTCACGCCGTCATCCCGGTACATCCGGTACTCCGCAGATTCGCCGTCGGGCAGGAAGCTCCACAGGGTCAGGCTGGCATCATCCAGCTCAGAGGTGCTGTTGGCGGGCTGTGCCACGGGAACGATGTGACCCGGACGGAGGAACAACAGCACTTCGTCCAGCGCACAGCGGATATAGTGGTGCCCGGCGGGCAGGATCTCTTCGTCGTAGTCGTCCACAGCCCGCAGGCGCAGGAGCTTCATGGGCTCGGGCAGGTAGACATGCCGCCCGTGGGCATTCTGGACATAGACAGGCGCTGCCATCAGGCCCTCGCCCAGCAGAAGCTGATCTTCCACCTCCCGGGCATCGGGGTCATCCGGGTAGTCGAAGGCCAACGGCCGGAAGTAGCTGGTGTTTTCCAGCGCGGCCTTCATAAATTCACTGTACAGGTAGGGCAGCAGGGCGTAGCGCAGACGGATCATATTGCGCACAGCGGGCAGCACCTCGGGGAAGCAGTAGTATTCCTGCATCCGGGTGCCAACTGCGGAGTGGTTGCGCATCAGCGGGGTGAGCAGACCGAACTCAAGCCAGCGCAGGGCAAGATCCGGCGTGGTATCGGAGGAGAAGCCGCAGAGGTCGGCACCGCTGTACAGGAAACCGCACATCTGGACACTGGGCATCATCTGGATGTTGGCCAGCAGCTGGGCCCAGCTGGAATTGTTGTCGCCCAGCCAGATGCCGCCGTAGCGGTGGCTGCCAATGAAGCTGGAACGGCTGTAAAGCAGGGTGCGCTGGCCCGGACGCAGGTCGGCAAAGGCTTCCCCTGCGGCGCGGGTCATGCTGCCGCCATAAAGGTTGTGGACCTGATCGTGGCGCACTTTCTGGCCGTCCACCTCGTGGTAGAAACTGGCGTAGTCTGCCGGGCTGTTCATCAGGCCCATGGCACCGCCCACCACGCGCAGGAAAAACTCCTCCTGCTCAATGTTGTCCTTCTCCCGCAGGGCGGCCATATCGTTCAGAAAAGCGCGCAGCCGCTCAGGTGAGTAGAAGAGGGAGGGCTCGTTCATATCGTTCCAGAAGCCCTCGATGCCGCAGTCGGTCAGGGCCTTGTATTTGTGGCCGAACCACTCCCGCACTTCAGGGCGCAGGAAGTCGGCAAAGTAGGCCTTGCCGGGCCAGACTGCCGCCACAAAGGGGGTCCCATCGGCCTTTTTGCAGAAGTATCCCTTTTCCACCCCCTCGGTGCAGGTGGGGTCGTTGGGGTCGATGCGCACGCCGGCATCGATGATGGGCACCAGCCGGATGCCCTGCGCTTTCAGGTCGGCGGAGAGCTTCGCAAGGTCAGGAAACCGTTCCTTATTTACGGTAAAATCGGCATAGTCCTGCATATACTCGATGTCCATACAGATCATGTCCAGCGGCAGGTCGTGGGTCTTGTACTGCTGTGCCACCGTGCGGATGTCGGCTTCGGTCTTGTAGCCGAAGCGGCTCTGGGCCAGACCAAACGCCCACTTGGGCGGGATATAGCTGGGGCCGATGAGCTGCCG
>ENA-ORLY01003502-ORLY01003502.1-human-gut-metagenome-genome-assembly--contig:-NODE-3502-length-12607-cov-3.341820_pt1 | contig 12607 bp, 13 predicted proteins | sample MGYA00243071_ERZ508832 | MGnify/ENA primary metagenome ERZ508832 (study PRJEB26277, sample SAMN04329777) | human gut metagenome | biome: human-associated habitat | host: Homo sapiens | place: USA...
TCAAGAGCGATGTTGATTTTGGCAGACAAAACGACGGCATCACCATCATTTTATTTTAAAACCAGAAAAGCAAAAAGCTCTCCTTTTCGGAGAGCTTTTTTGTTGATCGATTTTTACTCTGCGGTTTCTTCCTGCGGCAACAGCGCCGGTTTACAGAGGATTTCATTTACCTTTGTCTCCAGCAGGGAGGCGGTATAGGAAGGGGTGATGACACAGGCGGTATCGGCTCCGCCGCCGGTGCCACCGACCACCATCACCGGCTGTTTTGCCCGAATCGCTCCGCAGTCGGCTACCATCAGCGCAATCTCCACACAGACCTTGACACCCTGTCCAAACATCCGCAGGGTCGCAGCCATAATTTCCACCGGATACACGCCGCCGAACGCCTTGCTGATTCCGCGCTCCGCTCCGCTGAGTGCGTGCGCAGCCGTCACCACCGTCACACCCTGCTGATGCAGCTTGCCGCGCATCTCGTCGGAAAGGCTGTTTTCATTTACTGCCTTTGCTCCATACGCACAGCTGACCGCAACCAGCTTACCGGAAAATCCCATTTCCCTGGCAAGCTCTGCTGCTCTTAACGCAGTGTCACCCTTGGTGGTTGCCACCACAAGGTCCATCTCCCGCTCGAGGGCGGTCTGGATTGCCAGCTTGAGGGTCACATCGGTGTTCGTTTTTCCAACCTGCTTAAAGGTAAGCATCGTTTTTCCTCCTTTTCAACTTTATACGCCGTAAGGCAATGTGTGCGCACTGACGGAACCAAATTCCCGCAGGGAGAATATCTTTTCGTCGGAACTCCAGTCGACGATGGTCACCCCATCAAACTGCTGCACCTTGCCTGCAAAGGTACAGCGGAAATTCCATTCCACCACGGTATTTTGGTTTTGATGGTAAACTTAGATTACGAGAGCAGCAATATGGGAACCCCTAAGTTCGAGATGCAAGAACTTCCGCAGGAAATCGGTAAGGTGGTATATGGCATGAAAGTCGGAGAGATCTCCAAGCCTTTTACCATGTTGACGAACAAGCAGAAAGAGGTAGTAGCTATTGTTAAGCTGAAAGCTCGGACGGAAGGACATAAGGCGAATTTGGCCGATGACTTCCAAGCTTTGAAAGCGATCGTAGAGGCTAAGAAACGTGAGGAATTATTGAACGACTGGATCACGAAGAAACAAAAATCAACCTACGTGCGTATTAGTGACGGTTGGAGGAATTGTGATTTCAAATATCCGGGTTGGATTAAGGAATGAGACTAATTAACAGGTTATTTCTAGCGCTCTTATCGTGTGCTTTATCGGTTGGCGTATTTGCGCAAACGCAAGATAGCACGGTGGTAGCCGCCAAAGATAGTGTCGCTCCCAAGAAGACGAAGGTCTTTTTGGAGCATGCGAATACGCTTTCGTTCGATAAGGAGAGGAACGCCGAGGCTCAAGTACTGAATGGTGATGTTTGTTTTCGCCATGATAGTTCGTATATGTATTGCGATAGCGCATATTTCTTTGAGCAGACCAATTCCTTGGAAGCGTTTAGTAATGTCCGGATGGAACAAGGGGATACCTTGTTCGTGTATGGAAATTACCTGTTTTACGATGGAAATACCCAGATCGCTTATTTGCGGGAGAATGTCCGCATGGAGAATGGGCAGGTTACCCTGTTTACGGATAGCTTGAACTATGAGCGAATCCCGGATATCGGATATTATTTCGACGGAGGTCTGATTGTCGATTCCTTGAATCAGCTCTCTTCTTTTTATGGGCAATATTCGCCTAGTACGAAATTGGCTATCTTCAATGATAGCGTCCGTCTGGAGAATGAGCAATTCACGTTGTATTCCGATACCTTGCATTATAATACGGACTCGAAGATCGCCACGATCCTCGGACCATCCATAATCGTCTCGGATAGCGGCACGATCTATTCTTCCAGAGGTTGGTACGATACCGTGAATAATACCTCTTTGCTATTGGATCGTTCTCAGGTGGTTTCCGGCGACCGTATCTTGACGGGCGACTCTATCGCCTACAACCGGGAACTGGGTTTTGGGGAAGCGTTCGGTAATATGAGTCTGCAAGACACGGCGCAGCATGTCATGCTGGAAGGCCAATATGGCTTTTACAATGAGAAGAGCGAGTATGCTTTCGCTACGGATAGCGCCCGTTTCTTGGAATTCAGCCAAGGGGATACATTGTTTCTGCATGGTGATACCTTGAAGATGACTACGGTGGACTCCCTTTACCGGGAAGTAAAAGCTTATTACGGCGTCCGTTTCTATCGGACGGATATGCAAGGTGTTTGCGATTCGATGCAGTTTAATACAAGAGACTCTATATTATATATGTATACGGACCCTATCGTTTGGAATGAACAGTATCAGATCTATGGGGATACGATCTTGATATTTATGAATGATAGCTCGATCGATTTCGCTCACGTGAAGCAATTCGCTTTCGCAATACAGCAAATCGATTCTACCGCATTCAATCAATTAAAGGGAAATGACTTGAAGGCTTATTTCGAGGGACAGGTCGTGAATCAGATCGATGTGTCGGGCAACGCCGAATCTATATTTTTCCCCTTGGAGAAGGACGGTTCGATGGTCGGCATGAACGAGACCAAAAGCGGTTTCCTTACGATCTGGCTAAAAGACAATAAGTTGGATAAACTGAAAATCTGGCCGACTCCAACAGGTGCGATGACCCCTATTCCTGATTTGAAGCCCGACCAGAAATACTTGAAAGACTTTTATTGGTTTGATTATATCCGTCCTAAAGACAAGGATGATATTTATCAGGTCGTGAAAAGAAAAGCTCAAGATGCTCCGAAAAGAAGCAATAAATTCGTACATTAGCGTCGTATTCATAATTAATAGGTAAAGCTATGGCACTTTTCTCGTTTTATAACATGCGCAAGCCGCGTCAATTTGATCATAAGCCTATTTATTGGGACCCCCATAAGGAAGCCTTGGAGGAACGTATAAGCAAGGTCAAACGTGAAATGGGTGTAGAGGAGCCGTTGGAGGAATATAAGCCGCATATCAAGGGAACTTTCATTGAAGGTACCTCGCATCTGAAGAAATGCGGGGGGCGTGGCGAGGATTCCCGGGCTCGTACGTATAAGAATGTGAAACTGGCGGTGGCCGTGGCGGTCTTGGCTGCTTTCTTTTGGTATTTGTTCTGGTAATGAGCGATATCATTCATTTACTTCCGGACCATATCGCCAATCAAATTGCGGCGGGAGAGGTGATTCAACGTCCGGCCTCTGTCGTTAAAGAGTTGGTCGAGAATGCGGTGGACGCTGGCGCTTCCAATATCCAAGTGAACATTAAGGATGCGGGTAAGACATTGATACAGGTGATCGATGACGGGAAAGGTATGTCCGAGACGGATGCTCGCATGGCTTTTGAGCGGCACGCTACTTCTAAGATTTCTACGGCCGAGGATTTATTCTCTTTGCATACGATGGGTTTCCGAGGTGAGGCATTGGCCTCTATCGCCGCTGTCGCCCATATAGAGTTGCGTACCCGGGCTAGAGGGACCGAGCTTGGCACTTGCCTATCCATCGCGGGTTCCAATCTGGAGAGTATCGAGCCGGAGGCTTGTAACGAGGGAAGTATCTTCTCGGTAAAGAATCTTTTCTTTAATGTTCCCGCCCGCCGGAAATTCTTGAAGTCGAATGAGACGGAATTCCGGAATATCATCAATGAGTTCGAGCGAATCGCCTTGGTGAATCCGCAGGTGGGTATGTCTCTTTATCATAATGATGCGGAGATATTCAATCTGCCCGAGTCGGGGTTACGTCAGCGCATCATTAATATATATGGTAAGAGTTTAAACCAGAAGTTGCTCTCTCTGGATGCCCAAAGTTCCATGGTGACTATTTCCGGTTTCGTGGGGCGTCCGGACTCGGCGAAGAAGCGAGGGGCATTGCAGTTTTTTTTTGTGAATGGTCGTTATATGAAGCATCCTTATTTCCATAAGGCGATCATGCAGGCCTATGAGCAATTGATTCCTGCCGGGGATATGCCGAATTATTTTGTTTATTTCACGTTGGATCCCTCCTCGATCGATGTCAATATCCATCCGACAAAGACGGAGATTAAGTTTGAGAACGAGCAACCGATCTGGCAGATCTTGATGGCCGCTACCCGGGAGGCGTTGGCTAAATCGAGCGCTATCCCTACGATTGATTTCGATGTGGAGGACGCGATCGATATTCCTGTTTACAACCCGGTCAAGAAAAGTGAGCCTAGTACTTATAAGGCCCCGAAAGTGCAAGTGGATTCCAGTTATAATCCGTTTGACACTACTTCCTATAAAAAACCGGAATTCGATTGGTCTAAATTATATCAAGGGTTTGAGAACGACCGAGTGGCTGTCCAACGGGAGTCCGAGACTTTCGAGGATGCCCCGATCGAGGAATTGCCGGCCGAGGCTTCGGATCCGGAAAAACTGTTTACGGAGGTAAGCAATCCTTGCTATCAATATAAAGGGCGATATATCGTGACATCCTTGAAATCGGGTCTGGCGATTATTGACCAGCATCGTGCGCATGTGCGTATCTTGTTTGACCAATACCTGTCGAATATCCGTCAGCAACAAGGTGTATCCCAACAAGTCTTATTCCCGGAGATCGTAGAGTTTACCGCTGCCGAGGCGGCTGTACTGCCTTCCTTATTGGAGGATTTGTGCTTCGTCGGCTTTGATCTGAGCAATCTGGGAAATGACAATTACGCGATCAATGGCCTGCCCGCCGGTATAGAGAACCTTGATCCGGTAAATTTGGTAAAGGATATCGTGGACCGGGCGATCGAGACCGGATGCGCAGTGCATGAGAAAATCTGCGAGGCCATCGCCTTGTCTTTAGCCAAAGCCGCCGCTATCCGTCCCGGCAAATCCTTATCCTTGGAAGAGATGGATCATCTGATCGCCTCCCTGTTCTCTTGTTCGGACTCGAACCTGACCCCGGATGGAAAGACGATTATCTCCATGCTGACAGATGAGGAGCTGGAGAGAAGATTTAAGTGCTAGGGATGATTTCGATGACATAGGTTTCACGGCTGCATTTACATTTAGGTTTCCCGGACATGCGGCCCGGAAGCAGGCGTGGAACACATCTTCCTCGATCGGACGTTTATAGAAAGCCTCATTCGATCGCATGATCGCCTCCTCCTTTGCGGAGGTGAACCAATGGCGCTCTCCTTTTTGTAACTCGTTTTTCAGCTGGGCGTAGATTTGATCATGCTCGATACCTTCGCAATTAATCTTGCTTTGCACCTCCACGCATAGGAAACGGCGGCTTCCCGTGGGGTCGCTTAATAGGTTCTTCTGGTTCGTAGTGCCAATAAATGAGGCTAGGCGGGGTAGGGGGGGAATGCTTGGCGTGTGCCTTGCGTACGTTCATTCCGGCCATCTGCATCCAATTTTTCAGTAAAGCCATTTTACGGTCGGGCAACCGGTCGAACTCATCGAGGTTGATGAGTCCGAACAATCCAAGCTTCTGCTCCATTTGCGTCGAGGCGCTAAGGTCTACGCTATCCGTGTAATAGCGGACTAGCGAAGAAGGCATCAGCGACTTGCAAAAGGTAGACTTCTGACATCCTTGACGCTCGCTGACTAAAATGGGAGCCAAGCTATTTGCGTGCATTCGGTCCGAACCCATCCATTGCGAGGCCAAGGCGAGCATCCAGCGATGAAACCCCTCCACCCATAACGGTTCTGAGGAGACCCGTCGTGCCAGATCGCTTACCCGGTCTTTCCCGTCCCATTCGGGTAACCACTCCATATATTGCCGGAAAGGATGATACTCTTTTACTTCTTTTGAATATACGAAACGATTCACATCCCGATCCCTGCAATCGATCCCCGTCCGTCTTGCCTCCATGCAAATGCTATTTAGGTCACGTTGCGTCACCGGATAGAAGCGATCCGTTTCCAATTGTTTGTATCGATATTCAGTCTCCTCGCTCAACAAGTTGAAGTGGAATTCGATCCGTTCTTGGAGGAAAGTCTCCAGACTCTTTTGAAGGATAGAGTTGCTGTTGCTCGATCGTTTCGCTTTACCTTCGTTTGGGTGTGGTACGGTGATCGACCCGTCCGGTTTTAAGAAGCGAAGCCATAATTGGCCTAAAAAATCCAATACAGTTTTCATGACGCTATGTTTTAGAGGTTGTTTTTACTGTTTCATTTTGCGGATATAAGCTGTTAACTTGCGGTTTTCCAAATGTTTATATTGTCATTTGAAATAAAAGTAATCTGTGCGAAATACTAGGGAAAACTATTGTTTAAGTGGTATGGATGTAGTACCTTTGTTAAGTGCTTATAATCTTTTCACCTATGTGAAAAGAACGTATCACAATCATGAAACGATCGTTTCACATAGGTGAAAAGATCATATCACCCTTGTGAAATGACTAATAGCATACGATGTTTCGATGAATAACCTTTTAATCTCATACTAGATATATGGCAGCAAAATATGACTTTTACAAGACTCCGGTATCGAAGGACAGCACGAAGCGTCCTCGTTTTCACGCACGTATCGTATCATCCGGCACGATCGATACGGATGATCTGGCCAAACGTATCCATGGACGGTGTACCGTCACGCCGGCAGACGTAGCCGCCGTGCTTATCTCTTTAAGCGAGGTGACAGCGGAATATTTGCGTGAAGGAAAACGTGTACATATCGATGGGTTGGGGTATTTGCAAGTCACGTTGCAATGCCCGGCCGTACAATCCACGCACGAGATACGTGCGGAGTCCATCCGTTTCAAGTCCGTGGCTTTCCGTCCCGAGGTAGAGCTGAAAGATAGCTTGAAGACGATGACGCTGGAACGAGCCAAGTACAAATCCCATTCCCGCCAATTGGAGCCTGATCGTATCGACCAATTGCTCGCGAGTTATTTTGCCGAGCATGAATATATGACCCGTGTCGCCTTCCAGCGGCTTTGCGGCCTGACGAGCAGTACGGCCAGCCGCCGCCTGCATCAATTTGTCGAGGCGGGTAAATTGCGTGATATCGGCACCCGCCACCAGTCGCTTTACGTGCCAGTGAGGTAAATAGAGATAGTGAATGTTAAATATTAATAAATACGGCTAGGGCCTACCTTGCCAAACGGGAACAAATATGTACCTTTGCACCGTTTTTAGTGCGGAGTATACGAAAAAAACAGGCACAACTTATTGATTGTCCGAAAATAATGCGTAACTTTGCGGCTCGAAATAGGAAAAGATTAGATAAATAATAATAACACATTCAAAGTTTAAAAAAAGAAAGAAATGCCTACAATTCAGCAATTAGTTAGAAAAGGAAGGGAAACTTTGGTGGAGAAGGGTAAATCACCCGCATTGGACGCTTGTCCTCAAAGACGTGGCGTTTGCGTACGTGTTTACACTACGACTCCGAAGAAACCTAACTCTGCAATGCGTAAAGTAGCGAGAGTACGTTTGACAAATGGTAAGGAAGTTAACTCCTATATTCCGGGAGAAGGACACAACTTGCAAGAGCACTCTATCGTATTGGTACGTGGTGGTCGTGTAAAGGACCTTCCGGGTGTGCGTTATCACATCGTACGTGGTACGTTGGATACAGCGGGTGTTAACGGCCGTACGCAAAGACGTTCCAAATATGGAGCTAAGCGTCCGAAACCGGGTCAAGCAGCAGCTGCCGCAAAAGGTAAGAAGAAGTAATTAATTACATGCCTTCAAACTGAGATTTAAATTTAAGTATTAAAACAGGTTTGAGTTATTTGGATAGGCTATAAGGTTGAGTAAATGGTTCAGCGGAACCGTTGAAGACAAATTAAAGGCAACCAACGACAAGAACAAATTTTTGAAAACAAAATGAGAAAAGCAAAACCAAAGAAAAGACAGATCCTTCCGGATCCTGTTTTCGGTGATGTAAAGGTTACGAGATTCGTTAACCATTTGATGTATGATGGCAAGAAAAATACTGCCTTCGAAATTTTCTATTCCGCTTTGGAAACCGTTAAGGGCAAATTGCCTAACGAGGAAAAGTCCGCTCTCGAAATTTGGAAAGCTGCGCTTGATAACATTACTCCTCAAGTCGAAGTTAAGTCACGCCGTGTAGGTGGTGCTACATTCCAAGTCCCTACTGAAATCCGCCCGGATCGTAAAGAGTCAATTTCTATGAAGAACCTTATTATCTTCGCTCGTAAACGTGGAGGTAAGACTATGGCTGACAAGTTGTCTGCAGAGATTGTAGATGCTTTCAATAACCAAGGTGGCGCATTCAAAAGAAAAGAAGATATGCACCGTATGGCTGAGGCTAACCGTGCGTTCGCTCACTTCAGATTTTAATTTTTAAGGCAATAAAAAGAATATGGCAAACAACGATAAGCAATTGATGTTCACTAGGAACATCGGTATCATGGCTCACATTGACGCTGGTAAGACAACGACTTCTGAACGTATCTTGTTTTACACAGGTTTGACACACAAGATCGGTGAGACTCATGATGGTACTGCTACAATGGACTGGATGGCGCAGGAGCAGGAGCGTGGTATCACGATTACTTCCGCTGCTACGACTACATTCTGGAACTATTTGGGCAACCGTTATAAAATCAACTTGATTGACACTCCGGGACACGTTGACTTCACGGTTGAGGTTGAACGTTCTCTTCGTGTATTGGATGGTGCTGTTGCTACATTCTGTGCCGTAGGTGGTGTTGAGCCCCAGTCTGAGACTGTATGGCGTCAGGCTGATAAATATAATGTACCTCGTATCGGTTACGTTAACAAGATGGACCGCTCGGGTGCTAACTACTATGAGGTAGTACGCCAATTGAAGGACGTATTAGGAGCTAATCCTTGTCCGATCCAGATCCCTATCGGAGCTGAGGAGACTTTCAAGGGTGTTGTCGACTTGATCAAGATGAAGGCTATCTTCTGGCACGATGAGACTATGGGTGCCGAGTATAGCGTAGAGGAGATCCCGGCAGACTTGCAAGCTGAGGCTGAGGAGTGGCGCGACAAGATGCTTGAGGCTTTGGCTGAGTGCGACGACGCTATCATGGAGAAATACTTCGATGATCCTTCTACGATCACGGAAGAGGAGATCATGGTTGCTATCCGCAAGGGTACGTTGGCTATGCAGATCAACCCGATGACTTGTGGTTCTTCTTTCAAGAACAAAGGTGTACAGACTTTATTGGATGCAGTTTGCGCGTTTTTGCCTTCTCCTGAAGATACTCCGGCTATCGAGGGTACGGATCCTTCAGATCCTGATAAAATAATCACTCGTAAACCTTTGTTCGAGGAGCCATTGACGGCGTTGGCATTTAAGATCGCTACCGACCCGTATGTAGGTCGTTTGTGCTTCTTCCGTGTATACGCAGGTTCTATCAACGCTGGTTCTTATGTGTTGAACACTCGTTCCGGAAAGAAAGAGCGTATCTCCCGTTTGTTCCAGATGCACTCTAACAAACAGAACCCGATGGAGGTGATTGGTTGTGGTGATATCGGAGCAGGTGTTGGTTTCAAGGATATCCGTACAGGTGATACGCTTTGCGACGAAAACCATCCGATCACATTGGAGTCTATGGAATTCCCGGAACCGGTTATCGGTATCGCTGTAGAGCCTAAGACTCAGAAAGACATGGATAAGTTGGGTATGGGCTTGGCTAAGTTGGCCGAGGAGGATCCTACTTTCCGCGTACAGACAAACGAGGAGACAGGTCAGACCGTTATTAGCGGTATGGGTGAGCTTCACTTGGATATCATCATCGACCGTTTGCGTCGTGAGTTCAAGGTTGAATGTAACCAAGGCCGTCCGCAGGTTACTTATAAGGAGGCTATCACGCAGCCGGTTGAGCTTCGCGAGGTTTACAAAAAGCAATCTGGAGGTCGTGGTAAGTTCGCTGATATCATCGTTCGTATGGAGCCGGCTGACGAGAGCTTCGAGGGTACTTTGCAATTCATCGATGAGGTGAAGGGTGGTAACATTCCTAAGGAATTTATCCCGTCCGTACAGAAAGGTTTCGAGAAGGCTATGAAGAACGGTGTGTTGGCAGGTTATCCGCTTGACAAGCTGAAAGTGACTTTGATCGATGGTTCTTTCCACCCGGTAGACTCAGACCAGTTGTCTTTCGAGATCGCCGCTATCCAAGCGTTCAAGAACGCTTCCGCCAAGGCAGGTCCTGTATTGATGGAGCCGATCATGCAGATGGAGGTTGTTACTCCAGAAGAGAGCATGGGTGACGTTATCGGTGACTTGAACAAGCGTCGTGGACAAGTTGAGGGTATGGAGACTAGCCGTACGGGAGCCCGTATCGTGAAGGCTAAGGTTCCATTGGCTGAGACATTCGGTTATGTGACAGCTTTGCGTACGATTACTTCAGGTCGCGCTACATCTTCAATGCAGTTCTCACACTACGCTCAAGTATCCTCTTCTATCGCTAAGCAAGTATTGACAGAGGTGCAAGGTCGCGTTGATTTGATCAAATAATATTTAGAAACATATAATAAATATGAGCCAAAAGATCAGAATTAAATTGAAGTCTTACGATTATTCTCTGGTAGACAAGTCTGCCGAGAAGATCGTAAAGACGGTAAAGGCTACAGGTGCTATCGTTAGCGGTCCTATACCTCTTCCTACGCACAAACGTATCTTTACAGTGAACCGCTCTACTTTCGTTAACAAGAAATCTCGTGAGCAGTTCGAACTCTCTTCTTATAAGAGATTAATCGATATCTATAGCTCAACTGCGAAGACAGTTGACGCTTTGATGAAGCTAGAATTACCTAGCGGTGTAGAAGTAGAAATTAAAGTGTAAGTTTTTAACAATTAGTGAAATGCCAGGATTATTAGGAAAAAAAATCGGAATGACATCCGTTTTCAGTGCCGAGGGAAAAAATCTTCCATGCACTGTTATCGAAGTGGGTCCTTGTGTGGTTACACAGATCAAGACTTTGGAGAAAGATGGCTACGAAGCTGTACAGTTGGGTTTCCAAGAGAAGAAAGAGAAGCACACGACACAGCCTGAGATGGGTCACTTCAAGAAAGCCGGTGTAGCACCTCAAAGACACTTGGCCGAGTTCAAGAATTTCGAAACTGAGTACAAGTTGGGTGACGTGATCACTGTAGATTTCTTGGAAGACGCAGGTTTCGTGGATGTAGTGGGTACATCAAAAGGTAAAGGTTTCCAAGGTGTAGTAAAACGTCATGGTTTTGGTGGTGTAGGTCAGACTACTCACGGTCAGCATAACCGTGCTCGTAAGCCGGGTTCTATCGGTGCTTGTTCTTACCCCGCAAAGGTATTTAAGGGCATGCGAATGGGCGGCCAGATGGGTAACGAACGTGTAACCGTTCAGAATCTTCAAGTGATCAAGGTAATGCCGGAACACAACCTTTTATTGGTAAAGGGATCTGTTCCAGGAGCAAAAGGTTCAATCTTATTAATTGAAAAGTAATGGAACTGAGCGTATTTAATATTAAAGGTGAAGATACCGGAAGAAAGGTAACTTTGAACGATGCGATCTTCGGCATTGAACCCAACGATCATGCTATTTACTTGGACGTAAAGCAGTATTTGGCAAATCAACGTCAGGGAACGCATAAGTCTAAAGAGAGAAGCGAAGTATCTGGTAGTACACGTAAGCTGATCCGTCAGAAAGGTGGTGGTGGCGCACGTCGTGGTGATATTAACTCTCCGGTGTTGGTTGGTGGTGGCCGTGTATTCGGTCCGAAGCCTCGTGATTATGAGTTCAAGCTGAACAAGAAAGTAAAATCTTTGGCTCGTAAGTCAGCATTGAGCTACAAGGCAAAGAACAATGCGATTGTTGTCGTAGAGGATTTCACAATGGAAGCTCCTAAGACTAAAGAATTTATAACAATTGCTAAAAACTTGAAAGTGGCTGATAAAAAGTTACTTATGGTTTTACCGGAGAAGAATAATTTAGTATATTTGTCCGCTCGAAATTTAGAGAAGGCAAGTGTAATAACTGCTTCTGAACTAAATACATACGCTGTGTTAAACGCTGTTAATTTGGTTTTAACGGAAAGTTCAGTCGCTGTTGTTGAACAAAATTTTAAAGCATAAGGAGTAGAATAATGGGAATTATTATTAAGCCTATAGTAACTGAGAAACAAACAGCGATCACAGAGAAATTTCCGAATCGCTATGGTTTTCGTGTTTCTCCTGATGCCAACAAATTGGAGATTAAGAAAGCTGTAGAGGATATGTACAGTGTTACAGTAGTTGATGTTAACACCATCAACTACTCTGGAAAGCGTAAAAGCCGTTATACAAAATCAGGTATCATCAACGGCAAGCAAGCTGCTTTCAAGAAAGCGATCGTAACGTTGAATGAAGGAGAAACAATTGATTTGCTGACAGACTGCTCGTCGAGTGGAATTTTTCTGACGAAGAACCTGATCATTTAAGGCAGTGAGAAAAAAGAGACGATTACCTTCACACAGTGCGGAATTGCAATGTGGAAGAAATCCCTTACTTTTGAAAACTGCAATGTTGTAATGAATGAGATTGGTTCCACACCATATACGGCAGAATGGAATTGGATGACAATTTGTTCTAATGGAAATTCGGTTTTAAATTTAATAAATTCTACCATGACGCTGGATGGAAAAG
>ENA-ORLY01003512-ORLY01003512.1-human-gut-metagenome-genome-assembly--contig:-NODE-3512-length-12581-cov-2.785909_pt1 | contig 12581 bp, 7 predicted proteins | sample MGYA00243071_ERZ508832 | MGnify/ENA primary metagenome ERZ508832 (study PRJEB26277, sample SAMN04329777) | human gut metagenome | biome: human-associated habitat | host: Homo sapiens | place: USA...
GAGGATATGATTGAGGCAGGAGTTATGGATGCTGCCAAATGCGTTGATGTGATGGAAGAGACAATGGGACTTTTGGAAGACGGCGACTTCATCATGGGTGGTCCGGAGCATAACTCTCACGGAATTATGCTGGAATTTCCGAAAAAATCCGATATTGACGGATTTCCAATTAATGACGGCGCGGACCGGCGGTTTATCGCCATGCCGGCGTACTTAGGGGGCAAATTCCATGTCGCAGGATGTAAATGGTACGGCTCAAACGGAAATAACCGCCCGATGGGAATTCCGCGCTCCAATTTGATGTTTGCCCTAAATGATGTGGAGACCGGAGCACCGCTTGCCTATATGTCAGCGAACTTGTTAAGTTCAATGCGTACCGGGGCAATGCCGGGACTGGCAACCAAACTTTTGGCAAGAGAAGATTCAAAAGTTCTTACAATGTTGGGTGCAGGACCGATTGCGAAAGCTTGTTTCCGTGCCATTATGACAAATGCAAAAAAAATAGACACGGTAAAAATCAAGGCAGGTTCCTTAAAATCCAAAACGGCGGCTGCGCTTAAGGAGTTTATTGAAACCCATTATAAACAGGTGAAGGAAGTAATCATCTGTGAGACGTTAGAGGAAGCAGTCCGCGGCTCCGATATTATCAGCGAGTCGGTTTCTGTGAAACCGGGGCAGTATCCGACCTACAAAAAAGAATGGTTAAAACCGGGTGTTACCCTGATTGCGACGAGCTTTTTCAACATGGATAAAAAAGAACTTGTTGGCATCCGCAAAGTTGTCGATAACTGGAAGATGTATGAGGAGTACGGCATCGAGGATGAAGAGGGTTACGATGAAAATGGAATGCGTAAGGCGACCGGCTGCATGGGTGAGGAGTTCTATTACATGGTAGAGGACGGCCTGATTACGAGAGATTCCATTGACCATTTGGGAGAAATTATTCGCGGCAAAAAACCGGGAAGAAAGTCCGACGATGAAATTATTTTTGTTGCCATTGAAGGAATGCCGATTGAGGACGTTGCATGGGGTTCTGAAATTTACCGTAACGCCGTCGACCATGGTATTGGTACGCAGTTAAAAATCTGGGATCATTCATCCAGGTAGTAAGTTTTTTGTGTGATTGGAGTGATTGATATGGACAGTAAAAACATTTTTAAACGAATTTTATATTACATGAATCCGAAGCATATCGAGCCGAAAATGGTAAAACTCTGGGTATTTTGGATTGTGTTCTGGGTTGTCTTGTTTTTGGTGCCAACAAAAATGGTGACAGGAAGTTTTTGGATTCTTGTTCCACTGGCAGGGCTGTTTGTATATGCTCTGGTCACAAAAGATGTTATGCAGTCGCTGGTTTTAGGTACATTTTCATGTTACATATTGTGGTATAAGGGTGCCTGTTTTGGCGGCTTTATCAATGATTTATATACCGTGCTTGGTGACCCGGAAAATATCGAGATGTATATGTCGTTTTTCCTTTGCGGCGGTTTGATTATTGCCATGAAGCGAACCGGAAGCACAAAGGCGTTTACCGAGTTTGTGACAAGCAAGGAAAAGGGAAAAGCAGCTGCCGTTATGGTGACGGCGGGTGTGTACGCCGGTGCGGCATTTTCCCCACTGATTGACGCGCTGAAGAAGCCGAGGTTGGCACTTGCTTATATCATTCGTACAATTAGTATCTGTGCTTCGGCAATGCTTCCGTTTGGTGCGTGGGGATATTTTATCATTTACCAGATTGTAGAAGCGGATAATGTCGCGGATAAAGCACAGGCAACGGATATTTTCATCCAGTCAATTCCGTTTATGTTTTATGCGATTGTTGCGATTGTTCTCTCGCTCTTATTTGCTGCCGGTAAAATTCCGATTATCGGACCGATGAAAAAAGCGTACCGGATGATGAAAGAAAAAGGAATCCAGATGGGTGACATCAAAGGGAGTGATGAAGAGGCTGATGCAGACGAAGAAGAGGATTTTGATGAAAATAATGAGAGGACAAAACACGTCAGTGTGTTAAACCTCATTTTGCCGCTTGTCTGTATTGTAATTGCTTTGTTAGCAACGGGGCTTAACTGCTTTACGGCGTTTGCCATTGCGGTTATTTTTACCGGATTTTTATATGTCATGCAGGGATTACAGACGATTTCCGAGTATGTGCAGTGTATCGTGGATGGCTTTATCGACATGGTTGACATGGTAATTATTCTGATGCTTGGTTATGCGATGCAGGAATGTATGTATGCGATGGGAATGGAAGATTTTGTATCCGCTGTCTGCGGGGCAATTCCGGTTGCCAGTCTTCTGCCATTTATTTTCTTCGTATTCTTTAGCTGCTCGGAATACCTGTTCAGCTTAAATTATACGTTGTATCAGATTGCGATTCCGGTTATGATGGTAGTATTACCGGGCGTTGGTGCAAATGTTCCGTTGTGCCTTGGTGCGATTATTTCTGCCGGATTATTCGGCGCAAATGCGTGTGTTGTTTCTGACCTAGGCGTTGTTTCGGCGCGAGCATGCCGGGTAACGATATATGACCAGTATCGGACGAGCCAGCCGTATGTGCTGATTGCCGGTGCGATTTCTGCGGCACTTTATTTGGCGGCAGGATTCATTTTCTAACGTTTTGAAAAGGAGTGGATACGATGCAGAATTTTTATTATGATATTCCAACGAAAGTATTTTTTGGTGAGGGACAGATTCAAAATCTGCCGGAGCTTGTCAGTGAATTTGGACAACGTGCCCTTTTGGTATACGGTGGCGGCAGTGTAAAGCGCAGTGGTTTGTATGATACGATTGTGTCGCTGCTAAAAAAGGCAGGAATTACAACGTGGGACCTTTCGGGCGTGGAGCCAAATCCACGGCTTAGTACCGTGTGCCGCGGTGTGCAAATCTGCCGTGAAAATCAAATTGATGTGGTGATTCCGATTGGCGGCGGCAGTACGATTGACTGTGCGAAGGCGGTTGCAGCGGGATTTTACCATGAGGGAAGTCCGTGGGATTTGGTGCTGGATAACAGTTTGATAACAAAAGCACTCCCGATTATTACGGTGCTTACGCTGGCGGCAACCGGTTCTGAAATGGACGGGTTTGCGGTAATTAACAACGAAGAAACTTCGGATAAGCAGGAGATGTGCAGTATTTTACTGTATCCGAAATATTCTATCATGGACCCGGTTAATACATTTACTGTGCCAAAATACCAGACGGCAGCAGGTACGGCAGATATTATGAGCCATATTTTTGAATTGTATTTTGATGGAACACCGGGAAAATATATGCAGGACCGTGTGATGGAAGGGCTTTTGAAAACGTGTATCCATTTTGGACCGGTTGCTTGCGAGAAGCCGGATGATTATGAGGCAAGAGCCAATTTGATGTGGACGTCAAGCTGGGCGATTAATGGATTTTTGGCGTGTGGTCTTACGTCTTTGTGGCCGGTGCATGCGATGGAGCACCAGCTCTCGGCGGTGTATGATGTTACACATGGACACGGGCTTGCTGTGCTCACTCCGGTGTGGATGCGCTATATTTTAAATGACGATAATGTGGATCGTTTTGTGAATTACGGAGTAAATGTATTTGGTATTTCGCCGGACAAAAAGCCGTATGAAATTGCGGAACTTGCCATTCAAAAGACAGAAGAAGTCTTTGAAAAAATGGGGCTGAAACTGTCGATGCAGGACCTTGGAATTACGGACGAAAGCCACTTTGAGAGTATGGCAGAGCGTGCCTCGGATGGACTTGATGAGTGTCAGGTTCCGCTTGATAAAGACAAGATTGTAGAAATTTACCGTAAATGTATGAAATGATGAAAATGAAATCGTTACATTTTCACAAAAAATAAAAATTAGCATTGACAGAAAAATAATTTGGTGCTAGTATCGCTTTAAAGTCAACGGAGACTCGTGGAGTTTCCGCTGGCTTTCTTTTTTTTGTAACAAGTAAAACTTATCAATCAACGTAAGGAGGGCATGATTATGAAAAAGAAAATGAAACATTTAATAGCAGTTACGATGTGTCTTGTACTGAGCATAAGCGTTCTTTCGGGATGCGGCGGAAGTTCAGAGAGTACCGGCTCAAAAGAAAAAGCAGACAGCTTAAATATTATGATCTGGGAAGGAACCTGGTCGGAGGAGATGTTTCAAGACTTCACCAAAGAGACCGGAATTAAAGTCAATATCAGTTACATCGACAATACGGATACTTTGTTGGCGAAGATGATTGAAGGAAGTGCTGATTACGATTTGATTGACTTAGAGGGTGCTTATGTAAAATCCTTTTTGGATGGTGAATTGTTAGCTCCAATTGATAAGAGTAAGGTCAAAAATGTGAAAAATATTCAGGAGAATTTTTTGAAAGAGGGCCCAATTGGAGATACCGAAGAAAAATATACAATTCCAAACATGGGATGTAGTTATACAACGATTGTTTATAACAAAGAGACCTGTCCAATCAAAATTACCTCGTTTAAGGATTTGGCTAATCCAAAACTGAAAGGAAAAATTGCGATGGTCAATTCAACGATTTCCCTTTACGGTGAAGCGTTAGCAGCCTGTGGATTTAAGCCGGATTCGACAAACGAAGAAGAGATGAAAAAAGCCAATGAACTTTTGACACAGATTAAAGCAAATGTAAAAGCGTTTGTTGGTGAGAGTGCCGTATCGCAGCTTGAAAATGGTGAGTGTCCGGTAGCGTTCTGCTGGGATTATACAACACTTTGTGTAGACTCCAAAGATAACTGGGATAAATTCGAAGCCGTTGCTTTGAAAGAAGGATGTGAGCGGTTCCAGCAGTATTGGGCGATTCCGGCAGCATCGGAAAAACAGAGTGAAGCAACCGAGTTAATTGATTTTCTGCTTCGTCCGGAAGAAAATGCAAAAAGCAATGCCGAGTACGGCGGTGTGCCAAACTTAAAACAGGACTTGTTAGCACCTCATCTTGACAAAGATTTTTATGAAAGTCCGGCATTGAAAAAAGAGGAAGAGTTATTCCCGATTTCCTGGAGCATTGCCGTAAGTGATGAACAGATTAACTTAATGGATACTTACTACACGGAATTGATGGGAAATGCAGCAGAATAGGAGGATGATACCATGAAAAAGATTGAAGTAATTACAAGACCGGAAAAATTGGTCGGTTTGAAAGAAATATTTGCTACTCACAATTGTCAGGGTATGACGTGCTTATCTGTTATGGGATGTGGACGTCAGAAAGGATATCTGCCGGAGATGAATTTCACCGGCGATGATATCAACCTGCTTCCGAAAATCATGGTTTTCGTCGTTGTGGAGGATGACCAGATTGAGGAAATTTTGGCGGATATTGCCACAGCGATTGGAACCGGTAAAAATGGTGATGGTAAAGTATTCGTTACGGAAGTTTTAGATGCGATGCGTATTCGTACCAATGAACGAGGCAACGACGCACTGATGTAGACCGTTCTTAGAAACAGTCGGAATGGAGGGAACTATGAGTAAACCTATTGTATCTCTTGTAAATGTAGAAAAATGGTATGGAACCAATCATGTGGTAAAGAACATGAATATCAATATTGCCGAAGGGGAGTTTCTGACACTGTTAGGACCATCCGGATGTGGAAAGACAACGACACTGCGTATGATTTCCGGTTTTGAACTGCCGACTTCCGGTGTGATTAAAGTCCAGGGGGAGAGCGTAGAGAAAAAAGAGCCGTATCAGCGTGATGTCAACACGGTATTTCAGAATTATGCGTTATTTCCGAATATGAATGTTTTTGACAATGTAGCGTATGGACTTAAGGTGAAAAAAGTTCCGAAAGCTGAAATTAAAGAGAGGGTAACGGAAATGCTTAAGCTTGTCCAGCTTGAAGGTTTTGGCAAGCGGCGCATCACTCAGATGTCCGGTGGACAGAAGCAGCGTGTGGCAATTGCAAGGGCTCTGTGTATGCAGCCTGATATCATGCTTTTGGATGAGCCGCTTGGCGCACTTGATTTGAAACTGAGAAAGCAGATGCAGATTGAGTTAAAGCGTTTGCAGAGAAAGCTTGGTATTACCTTTGTTTATGTAACACATGATCAGGAAGAGGCACTTACGATGAGTGACCGCATTGCGATTATCAATCAGGGTGTTTTGGAACAGGTGGATACAGCATTTGATATTTATGAACATCCAAAGACAAGGTTTGTTGCCGGATTTATCGGCGAATCCAATATCTTTGATGCTGTTGTAATCAGTCAGGATGGCGATACCGTAACCGTAGGTACGGAAGTCGGAAAAGCGCAGGCATCCGGCTTTACCGGTGAACTGGCAGCAGGAAGTGCCGTTTCGGTATCGGTTCGTCCGGAAAATATGCTGTATTCGAGAGAGCGGGTAGAAGGATTTCATATCAAAGGGGTGGTGAAAGAACATATTTATGTCGGAAACCTGATTAAAACCATTGTTTTACTAAATGATGGAACGGAAGTAAAAATTAATCGATTTTCGATGGATGACCTTCCAAAAGAGGGAGAGATGATTTATCTGTACTGGCATCTGGAAAAGGGAATTGTACTGCCGGAGAAAAATCTGGTAGATACGGATGCTTCCCGTGATATTGAAGGAGGCGATGAGGATGAAGAAGAATAAAGAAGGAACGCAGGTTGCAAAACACAAAGACAAAAAATCGTTTAAGGCGAGACTATCTTCTATTATAATGTGTGCGCCTGTCACGATTTGGTCGGTTCTGTTTGTGCTTGTGCCGGTCGGAATGCTTTTGTTCATGAGTTTTATGACGAAGGGACCGCTTGGAAAAATCGTGTATAAATTTACACTGGATAACTACGCAGAAATTTTTAAACCGGTTTATGTAACGGTTGTGAAACAGTCGCTTTTGATTGCCGTGTGGACGACTGTTCTCACCATTTTACTTGGGTATCCACTAGCTACCGTGATTGCTCATGTGAAGAAAAAGACTTCCGGTGTTCTGACGGTGCTTCTGATGCTTCCTTTATGGGTCAGCGGTTTGGTTATTTTGTATAGTTTTGTTGTTATGTTAAATAATTCCGGTATCATCAATACGGTACTTATGTCACTTGGTATTATCAAAAAGCCGATTGACCTTTTGTATAACAATTTTGCGGTTATCGTCGGTATGATTTATATGTTTCTGCCATTTGCGGTACTGCCTATGTATTCATCGATTGAAAAACTTGATCCGGGTCTGATTGAGGCATCAAAAGATTTGGGAGCGGGACCGATTAAGACTTTTTGCAAAGTGACTCTGCCGCTTACGGCACCGGGAATCTTTGCCGCAGTAATTCTTACATTGATCCCTTGTATCGGATATTATATGGTAACGGATATGCTCGGTGGCGGTACCTCGATGATGGTTGGTAACTTGATTTACCGTCAGTTTACCATCGCGAGAAACTGGCCGTTTGGCGCCGCCCTATCAATTATTCTGGCAGCGATAATTTTGTTAATGGTATTAATCTACACGAAACTTGGTGGAGATTTGGATGATTTGGGGGCTTAGTCTATGGAAAAGAGAAAGAAGAAAAAACGAGTGATGTCAATCCTTGGAAAAGTATATGTCGTCCTATTGTTTTTGTTTATCTACGCACCGGTTTTTGTCATGATTGCCTTTTCGTTTAACGATAGTCATGCCAATGTAGTGTGGTCGGGATTTACAACAAAATATTATGTGAAACTGTTTAGTGATTCCGGGATTTGGGAAGTACTTGGTACGACACTTTTGATTGCGGTAATTTCCACTTTGATTGGTCTGGTTGTCGGAACAACCGGAGCGGTCGGATTGCGCAATGCGAAGTTTAAAGGAAAGAAATTGATTATGAATACCATTTACTTTCCGATTGTAATTCCGGAAATCGTGCTTGCGGTTGCGCTGTTGCTCGTCTTTAACCTGTCAAATATCGGATTAAGTATCGGTACTATCATTATTGGTAATACAACATTAGTTCTTCCGTATGTTTACATTACGGTAAAGGCAAGACTTGTCGGCATGGACCCAAGTATTGAAGAGGCGTCCATGGACCTTGGTGCAGACCGTGTGTACACATTTCTTCATGTGACACTGCCGGCGATTATGCCGGGAGTTATGTCCGGTGCATTTATGGCATTTTCTTTGGTACTGGATGAACTGATTGTAACGAGTTTCCTCGCCAATGCCGAGACAACGACACTGCCGATGAAGGTGTACTCAATGATTAAGAAAGGTATTTCGCCGGAAATCAATGCACTGACAACGATTATTTTTGGTGTTTGCCTGCTTGGGCTTTTGGCTTATCTCATTCACTGGATGCTGCATGCACATAAGGTGAAAAAGGTTCGTGCTAATGCGATGATGTAACTGTTTTCTGGAAAAGGAGGGTGTTTATGTCAGATACAAGAATTGATTTTTTATATTTAATTGAAAAAGATATGATAGATGCCGGTGTTTTGGATGCCGGACATTGTGTGGAGACGATGGAAGAAGTACTTTGTCTTTTGGCAAAAGGCGATGTTTTGATGGGCGGAAAAAATCGGAGAGAGCATGGCATCCAATTGATTTTTCCAAAAGAATCAGAAATCCCAGGATTCCCTCTAGAGGATTCGCGTGACCGAAGATTTATGTCGATGCCGGCGTATCTCGGTGGACGATTTCATTTAGCCGGTGAAAAATTTTATGGCTCAAATGGGCGAAATGTAAGAAAAGGACTGCCGCGTTCCATTTTGATGGCGACGCTAAATGATGTGGAGACCGGACAGCCGCTTGCCTATATGTCAGCCAATTTGCTGTCTGCCATGCGCACCGGCGCGGTGCCGGGGGTGGTTGCCAAGCATTTGTCAGTAAAAAATCCGAAAGTGCTGACACTTTTGGGTCCCGGTGTTGTGAACAAAACATGTCTGATGGCATATATGTCCCAGTTTGATTCTATTGATACCATTAAGATTAAAGGAAGTTCTGCGGCATCCGCAACAGCGAAAGAAATGGAGCGTTTTATTAAAGAAAAGTATCCGCAGGTTTCCCAAATTGTTTTGTGCGGTACGGATGAAGAAGCGGTAAAGGATGCAGATATCATCAGCGAGGCAACTTCGGTCGAAAAACGCCGGTGGCCGGTGCTGAAGCCCGAATGGATTAAGCCCGGCTGTTTGATTATTTCCTCCGGCACAATGGATTTTAGCGATTATGATTTTATGGTGAAAGGTATCCGCAAAATTGTGGATAACTACCCGATGTATGAGGAGTACATAGAAATTTATGAGGAGTGGGATGAAAATGGAAAGCGTCTCTCATCAGGAATCCCCGGCATGTATTATGTCAACATGGTGGACGATGGAAAAATTGAGCGTTCAGAAGTGACAGAGCTTGGTGAGATTTTGCTCGGTGAAAAAAAAGGGCGCAAATCAGATGATGAAATTATTATGGTCAGTGTCGGCGGTATGCCGATTTTAGATGTCGGCTGGGGGTATGAGTGTTACTGCAAGGCGAAAGAAAAGGGCATTTGAACGACATTAAATTTATGGGAAAAACCGTATCTTTATTAACAAAGGGGGCGGTTGGTATGAATCGAAGAATTACGGTGAAATACTGTTTTGTGCAGGGAGGATACTGGACGCTCGCAGCTGTAGCGATGGCGTTTACAACACCGCTTTTAGAGGCAAAAGGTTTTTCCGGAACAGAAATCGGAATTTTGAGTGCTGTCAAATATCTGGCAGTGCTCATTTTTCAAATGGTATTAGGAAGTTTTGCGGATAAACATGCCGAAAAAGTTCCGTTGCAGCGCATGCTGATTCTCATGACTTTTGTAAATATTATTTTTTCTTTTTTATTTTATTTAACCGGACATACGATGTGGATGGCAATGCTCACGCTGATTGTTTTTGGCATGACAATCCACTGCGCTTCGCCGCTTGTGGATTCGCTGTCCATCCAGTACATGAACCACGGCGTGAAAATGAACTACGCCATATCGCGTGCCTGCGGTTCTTTGTGCTGGGCCGTTTTCTGCGTTGTGGTTGGTTTGATTGCCGATGCGTTTGGGGCAAACCGGATTTTGATTTTCCAGATTATTGTAAGTTTTTTATTTGCATTTTTTGCGTTTAATATGGATGCTGTCGATTTTTCAAAGGAAAGAAAAAAGGAAGAAAAAACGGGAGATTTAGCCTCTGAAAATTCAGACGCGGAATGTGAAATAGGAGAAGTTCATTCGTGCTTTTATCTGCTGAAACATTTTCCTAAATATTCGTTATTTTTGCTTGGACTTGTGTTTGTCTTTGCCGCTTATAATATGAACAGTACATTTCTCATTGACTGGATTGAGGGTATGGGAGGAAATCACGCGGACTATGGGATGGCTCAGTTCGTGCTTGCGATGGCTGAAATTCCGGTGGCACTTGTCTTTTACCGGATTCGCGGTCGAGTTTCGATTGATAAACTGATGGTAGTCTGTGCATTCTTTTGCTTCCTTCGCGCCACGGCAACGACATTTTCCGGCAGCGTAACACTTGTCATTTTGTCGCAGGCACTGGAACTGTTAGGGCTCAGTATTTATTATGTCGGCACGGTGTATTTTGTCATGGACTATCTGCCGCAGGCGGATGCCGTAAAAGGTGCTTCCCTCATTAACCTCGCCGGGATGGGGCTTGGGGAGATGGCAGGAAGTATCTCGTGTGGTTTGATTAAAGATGCGCTTGGCTTGAGAAATCTTATGCTTTTGAGTAGTGGTGTCGGGCTTGTGGGCGTTGTGGTTATGGTGTGGATGTGGCGGAGGTTGGAATGATGGGTTTGTGACAAATGTTTGCAGCCAGTTCTTTTGGATTCCAGTTATTCTACGGAATTACGGAAACCAAAAAAAGTGCCAACAAACACTTGACACAAACGTTCTTTTTCCTTGCATAAAAATAACATCTTCTGTTATGATATAATCAATTGGGGAATTTATTTGAAAGACGAGGAAATAGATTTATGGAACATGTGTATAACGGAAAGGAAAACACAAAATATTTAAAACTATTAAAACAAAACTATTCATCAAGTCAGGCGGTAATCCGGGAAATCGTAAATTTAACAGCCATTACAAATCTGCCGAAAGGGACGGAATTTTTCCTAAGTGATATTCATGGTGAATATGAAGCATTTTTGCATATTATGAATAACTGTTCCGGAGTAATCAAAGAAAAAGTGGACTTGATTTTTAAAGATACCTTATCGGAGTTTGACAGACAGGAACTGTGTACGCTGATTTATTATCCGAGAGAAAAAATGACGCTGCTCGGGGAAACGAACAGAATTGATGGCAACTGGTATGCCATGACATTGAATCATTTAATTATGGTTGCCAAGTTATTGTCGTCGAAGTATACAAGGTCAAAAGTGAGGAAGGCACTGCCGGAGGACTATGCTTATATTATTGACGAGCTGCTGCATGCGCAGGAAGATGAAGATGCAAACCAGATTCGGTATCATAAGCAGATATTACAGACGATTATTGAGCTGGAGGATGCAGATGAATTTATTATCGCACTGTCGCAGTTGATTAAGAGATTGGCTGTTGACCACCTTCACATTGTCGGAGATATTTTTGACCGAGGGGGGAGTGCGGATAAAATACTGGATTTATTGTATGATTATCATTCACTGGATATTGAGTGGGGAAATCATGATATTTTATGGATGGGTGCTGCCTGCGGAAATGATGCGTGCATATGCAGTGTGATTCGTAATAACCTCAAATATGATAATGTTGAAATTTTAGAAAATGCCTATGGAATCAGCTTAAGGCAGTTGATTCTTTTTGGTATGAAAACGTATGGAATTGAGGATGGCATAAAGGCAGCATTAGCAGCGGTTACCGTTATCCTTTTTAAGTTAGAGGGGCGGTTGATAAAGGCACATCCGGAGTATGAGATGAGTGACAGGCTGTTATTGGGGCAAATGGATGATACAAAAAATAAGGTTATGATTGAGGGCGAATGGGTCACTATGAATACCAATGTGTTTCCGACTGTAGATTTAGCAGATCCTTATGAATTAACAGAGGAAGAAACGGAAATTTTGCGGAAACTGCACCGGAATTTTGTGTCGAGCCAGCGTCTGCAAAAACATATTCGTTTTCTGTATGAAAAAGGAAGTATGTACAATGTATACAACGGAAATTTAATTTATCACGGGTGTGTTCCGGTTGATAAAAACGGAGCTTTTGATAAATTGTGCATTGATGGAAAATATTATCATGGGAAAGCGTTGTTGGATAAGCGCGAGGAACAAGCAAGAGCCGCTTTATTGGACAACCCGGACAAAGATGATATTGATTTCATGTGGTTTTTGTGGGGAGGTGAAAAGTCACCTTTGTGTGGAAGAAAACTTAAGACTTTCGAACGTGAATATGTGGATGAAGAAAGTTTGTGGACAGAGGAGTCAAATTCTTATTACAGCAAGTATTATGATGAAAGTTTTTGCTGCCAGATTCTTCATGAATTTGGGCTTTATGATGACGATTCCCATATCATCAATGGACATACACCGGTCCATGCCATTGAAGGGGAAAATCCGGTCAGGGCAAAAGGAAGGCTGTTTGTAATTGATGGCGGTTTCTGCCGCTCCATGAATAAAGCGACAGGGATTG
>ENA-ORLY01003515-ORLY01003515.1-human-gut-metagenome-genome-assembly--contig:-NODE-3515-length-12570-cov-2.729689_pt1 | contig 12570 bp, 9 predicted proteins | sample MGYA00243071_ERZ508832 | MGnify/ENA primary metagenome ERZ508832 (study PRJEB26277, sample SAMN04329777) | human gut metagenome | biome: human-associated habitat | host: Homo sapiens | place: USA...
AGCCTCCTTTTCTTTTATCCGGACAGGCGAAAAAGCTCCGACTGCAAAGGGGAGCTTTTCCGTACCGGTATGAGTATGGTCTTACGCCTCGAAGGTGTAAAGCTGCTTGTAGCCTGCCGCCGGGTTCGGTGTCAGGACGAAATACTTCTGCTCCAGCAGGTCGGCAGCATTTGCACCGAAATGACGGGCGTATTCCTTGATATAAGGCGCGATGTGCGTCATGTCCGCCTCGGTCGCCTCGTTTACGAGAACCTGAGGGGGAAGGCCGGTCGGGGCTTTATCACATCTTAACACAATTCTGCCGCCGTGCATACCCGTCCCGCAAAAATTGTTGACCGGATATGCGCCGTTCTGACCGATGCCGAGAACGAGGATGAGGCCGCCGGCCTGGTACTCGCCGAGGAACGAGCCTGCCTTGCCACCGATGACGACGACGGGGAAGTGCTCCTGATAGGCCTTCATGTGGATGCCGCCGCGGTAGCCGCAGTCGCCCTCGATGAAGATGCGGCCGCCGCGCATGCCGTAGCCGCAGGCGTCGCCGACGTTGCCGTGAATGATGATGTCGCCCTCGTTCATCGTGTCGCCGACCGCCTCCTGCGCGTTGCCGAACACCTCGAGCGTCGAGCCGTTGAGGTACTGGCCGAGGCCGTTGCCCGGGGTGCCGTGTACCGTGATATTTTTGCCCGAGGAGCCGCAGCCGATGTAGCGCTGGCCGATCACGTTCTCGATCGTGATGCTGTCGTCCTTTTCAGCTGCCTCGCGGACCTTTTCGTTTACCTGCTTGTAATAGGTAAGACCTGCCTGAATTGTCGTCATCAGTGTGCGCCTCCTAACTTCTTTGCGCGTTCTGCGTGCGAAAATGCCATGAGCTGCGGCTTGTCGCGGATGAGCTCAAAGTCGATGGTGTCGAGCGGGGTCTGCTCGCGGATGAGCGAGGTGTAAATGCCTGCGCGGTCGACGTCGCCGATCAGAATGAAGCCGACGAGCCGGTTGTCGCGCGTCACGAGCAGCTTGTAGTGCTCGTCGTCCTGCTCGAGATAGGCCTCGCCGTCATAGGAGCCGGCGGTGATCATGTGCAGGCCCATGAAGCCCGAAGCGTTCATCGGGATGGCCTTGGTGAACGAGCAGATATGGTCTGCCATATTTTTGCCTGCGGTCTCGCCCTGCATATAGGCGTTCGGCAGGATGGCGAGGATGCGGTCCACGCCGGCCGCGATGTCGTGGGAGACCGTGCAGTCGCCTGCGGCGTAGATGTTCGGCACGCAGGTGGCGGAGTGCTCGTCGATGAGGATGCCGCGGTTGACCTCGCAGCCTGCCTCGGCGGCAAGCTCAGTGTTCGGACGGACGCCGACCGCTACGACGAGAATATCGAAATCGATCGTGCCGCCGCTCTTGAGGTGCGCCTTGTTCGGCTCGAACTGCGCCACCGAGTCGCCGAGCAGGAATTTTACGCCCTTGCTCTCGATGTGCTTCTGGATGATGGCCGCCGGGACCTCGGTCAGAACGTTCGGCAGGATGCGCGGCGCGAGGTCGATGACGGTCAGCTCGGAAACACGCTGGTAGATGCCCTCGGCACACTTCAGGCCGATGAGGCCCGCGCCGACGATGAGCACGCGCTTGTCGTTCATCTCGCCGAGCATTTCGTTCAGATGCTTCGCGTCGTCAAGCGTCATGAAGCTCGTTTTGTTCTCGACCGTGTCCAGACCCTCCATCGGGGGAACGAACGGACGCGAGCCGGTGCAGATGCACAGTCTGTCATAGGGGACGGACTCGCCGCTCGCGAGCGAGACGGTCTGCTTTTTCGGGTCAATGTGCTGCACCGTCCTGCCGAGCATGGTGGTGACGTTGTTCTTCTCGTAGAAGTCGTCCGGGCGGTACTGGAGCATCTTTTCCTCGGTCGTCTTGCCGAGCAGCATATAGGAAATGAGCGGACGGCCGTAAACGTGATACGGTTCGGTGGAGATGACCGTGATGGGGCCGACCTTGTCCGCGGAGCGGATGCCCTCGATGGCGCCGACCGCTGCGGTGCCGTTGCCGATGATTACGTATTTCATTCTGCTCACCTCTCCTCGTAAACGATCGCCTTGTTCGGACAGCCCTGTACGCACATCGGCTGGCCGAACGCATTCTTCGCGCACAGCTCGCATTTCTGGATCGCGCCCTCACTGGACGTGGAAAGCGCGCCGTAGGGGCAGGACAGAATGCAGGTGTAGCAGCCGACGCACTTGCCGGAGTCGATCTGCACCGCGCCGTCCACGATGGTCAGCGCGCCGGAGATACAGCCCTTGACGCACAGCGGATCGGTGCAGTGGCGGCAGGATACCGCGAAGGAGATGTTGTTGCGCTCCTCGATGCGGATGCGGGGCGCGATCTTGTGATCCTTGAGCGCCTTGACCATGGAGGACTTGCCCGAGTTTGCGAACGCACAGTAGTATTCGCAGAGATGGCAGCCAAGACACCATTTTTCGTTGACATATACTCGTTTCATCTATGTAAGACCCTTTCTTGTCCCGGTCAGGAGTTAGAAGTTAGGAGTTCTGGCACGCGCAAAGCGCGTATTCATTCAAAGTCATTCACCGGCGTGCTTGATGCCGAGAATGTTCAGTTCGCGGTCGTTCAGACCGATGCCGCGAAGCATCAGACGGTTGCCGCGCAGGGCCTCGATGGAGTTGATGCCCATGCCGCCCATCATTTCCTTCAGCTCGTGATCCCATGCGGTGACGAGGTTGATGAGGCGCTGAGAGCCGATATCCGGGTTGAGGCGCTTGACCAGATCGGGACGCTGGGTCGCGATGCCCCAGTTGCACTTGCCGGTCTGGCAGGTGCGGCACAGGTGGCAGCCCATGGCGAGCAGGGCGCTGGTTGCGATGTAGCAGGCGTCCGCGCCGAGCGCGATGGCCTTCAGCAGATCTGCGGAGTTGCGGATGGAACCGCCGACAACGACCGAGACCTGATCGCGGATGCCCTCGTCGCGCAGACGCTGGTCGACAGCGGCGAGCGCAAGCTCGATCGGGATGCCGACGTTGTCGCGGATACGGGTCGGAGCCGCGCCGGTACCGCCGCGGTAGCCGTCGATGCAGATGACGTCCGCGCCCGAGCGGGCAACACCCGAAGCAATCGCCGCTACATTATGTACGGCTGCGATCTTGACCATGACCGGCTTTTTGTATTCAGTCGCTTCCTTGAGCGAGAATACGAGCTGGCACAGGTCCTCGATGGAGTAGATATCGTGGTGGGGAGCCGGGGAGATGGCGTCCGTGCCCTCCGGGATCATACGGGTCTTGGAGATGTCCGGGCCGACCTTGAGGCCGGGCAGATGGCCGCCGATGCCGGGCTTGGCGCCCTGGCCCATTTTGATCTCGATGGCGGCGCCGGCTTCGAGGTAATCCTTGTGCACGCCGAAGCGGCCGGATGCGACCTGAACGATGGTGTGGGGGCCGTACTGATAGAAGTCCTTGTGCAGGCCGCCCTCGCCGGTATTATAATAGGTACCGAGCGCGCAGGCTGCACGGGCGAGGGAAGCGTGGGCGTTGTAGGAGATCGAACCGTAGCTCATCGCGGAGAACATGATCGGCACGTTCAGCTCGAGCTGCGGCGTCATGTTCGGGACGAGCCTGCCGTCCTTGTCGCGCTCGATCTTGCCCGGCTTCTTGCCGAGAAAGGTCTTGGTCTCCATCGGCTCGCGCAGCGGGTCAATCGAGGGGTTGGTAACCTGTGAGGCGTTGATGAGAATCCTGTCCCAATAGCTCGGGGTCGGCTCTGGGTTGCCCATCGAGGAGAGCAGCACGCCGCCCGAGCCTGCCTGACGGTAGACCTCGGAGATGGCCTTGCCGGTCCAGTTTGCGTTCTCCTTAAAGGTATGGTCGGTCTTTACGATCTTGAGCGCGCGGGTCGGGCAGAGCGATACGCAGCGGTGGCAGGCGACGCACTTGGACTCATCGACCTGCATCTTCTGAAATTCCGGGTCGTAAAAATGTACTTCGTTCGCGCACTGACGCTCGCAGGCGCGGCAGCAGATGCAGCGGTCGTAATTGCGGACGACCTCATACTGCGGATATAAGAAATCAATAGCCATTACTTGTTCCCTCCGTCATTCAGGTTGACAATGACAGCCTCGCCGCCGCGGGGCGCCCAGATCTTATCCAGCTCGGGGGCAATGACGCGGATCGCGCATTCCTCGGAAGCGATGTATACGGTCTCGTCCTTCTCGCCGACGACCATGCTGCGGAGCTTGAGCCGGTCGTTCAGCGCCATCAGGCCGCCGGTGTAGCCGACGAGGATGGAGAACGGGCCGGTGACCATGAGAGACGCGAAGGCGTTGCGCAGATAGGTCAGACGCTCGCGCTCACGCGGCTCCTGCTTTTCGATGGTGGACCAGAAGGGAGCTGCGATGACGTTGGAGATCTCGGGATAGGTAAGACCGAGCTTGCGGCCGAGATAATCGATGATATAGGTGATGACCTCGGTGTCGGTCAGAAGATCGCAGGAATAGCCGAACATCTCGATGAAGCGGCGGTTTGCGTCGTAGGACGAGATCTCGCCGTTGTGGACGACCGTGGTATCGAGCAGCGCGAACGGATGCGCGCCGCCCCACCAGCCCGGGGTGTTGGTCGGGTAGCGGCCGTGGCAGGTCCACGAGTACGCCTCATAGTTTTCGAGCATATAGTATTCGCCGACATCCTCGGGGAAGCCGTTGGCCTTGAATACGCCCATGTTCTTGCCGGAGGAGAAGATGTACGCGCCGTCGAGCGTGTGGTTGATGCGGATGACGAAGCGTGCGACGAACTCGCGCTCGTCGAGCTGGCTCGCGGCGAGCTTGGTCGGCAGGGGAGCGACGAAATAGCGCCAGATCATCGGCTCATCCGTGATGCGCGGATGCTGACGGGTCGGGATCTTGGACAGGTTTACGATGTCGAAATGCTTCTCGATCTCGCGCTCGCACTCGTCCTTTGCCGCCTGCGTGTCGAAAAATACATGAAACGCATAGTAGTCGGCATATTCCGGATAGATGCCGTAGCCTGCGAAGCCGCCGCCCAGGCCGTTGGAACGATCGTGCATGGTGCGGATGGAGTCGATGATTCGGGTGCCGTTCTCGCGTGCGCCGTCCTTATGGAAGATGCCGGAGATCGCGCAGCCGGCGGGGATGCGGACTTGCCCTTCTTTTTGTAACATGGTGCTTCCTCCTTATATATTGCGCTGAAATTACGGATTCAGAGAAGCAGGCTTCGGCGGGTGCTTTCCGATGGAAGGCGATATGTACCGGCTGCTTAACAAAATAAAAAGGTGCTCGCCGCAGCAGAGGATCAAAAGCCTTAAATCCTCAGCTATGGCGAACACCTTTGTTCGCTTTATATTTTATAGCAGCGTGCCCGGCTTCGTCAAGCGGAAAGCGCATAAAAAACACATTTTTCACAACTTGCATAAAAACACGGCGGTGTCATAGGATAATTTAAGTATGTCGCACTAAATCTTCAAAAAACGAAAAAAGCATCCCCATTTCTCTTGACAAAGCAAGGCGGGACGGCTATAATGCAAAGTGTAAACAGCAAAGGCGCTGTGGGCACGAAGTCCGCAGCGCCTGTTTTGTTTTATTCAGTTTGTTTGCTATTAAAATTAACATATGTAAGGAGCGAACCATTCATGAGCATAACGAATGTTCCCGAGCTGTTCGGCAGCATGGTGTTTAACGACGCCGTGATGAAAGAGCGTCTTCCCAAGGACGTCTACAAGAAGCTGAAAAAGACCATGCGCGAGGGCACTGCGATCGACGCCGATGTTGCTGCTGTTGTTGCAACGGCAATGAAGGACTGGGCGATCAGCAAGGGCGCGACCCACTACACGCACTGGTTCCAGCCGATGACCGGCATCACCGCCGAGAAGCATGACTCCTTCATCTCTCCGACCGACGACGGTCACGTGATGATGGAGTTCTCCGGCAAGGAGCTGATCAAGGGCGAGCCGGATGCATCTTCCTTCCCGTCCGGCGGCCTGCGCGCTACGTTCGAGGCGCGCGGCTACACCGCATGGGACCCCACCAGCTACGCTTTCGTAAAGGATGGTTCCCTTTACATTCCGACCGCGTTCTGCTCCTACACCGGTCAGATCCTCGATAAGAAGACCCCGCTGCTGCGTTCGATGGACGCGATCAGCACGCAGGCCTGCCGCATACTCAAGCTGTTCGGCAAGGACGTAAAGCGCGTTACCACCACCGTAGGCCCCGAGCAGGAGTACTTCCTGATCGACCGCGAGGACTTCGCAAAGCGCAAGGACCTCATCTTCACCGGCCGCACCCTGTTCGGCGCGATGCCGCCGAAGGGCCAGGAGATGGATGATCACTACTTCGGCGCACTCCGTCCGCGCGTTGCAACGTTCATGCAGGATCTCGACGAGGAGCTGTGGAAGCTCGGCATCCTCTCCAAGACCAAGCACAACGAGGTTGCACCGTGCCAGCACGAGATGGCTCCGATCTTCTCCACCACCAATATCGCTACCGACCACAACCAGCTGACCATGGAGGTCATGCGCACGGTCGCTCAGAAGCACGGCTTTACCTGCCTGCTGCACGAGAAGCCGTTCGAGGGCGTCAATGGCTCCGGCAAGCACAATAACTGGTCTATTTCCACCGATGCAGGCGAGAACCTGCTCGAGCCGGGCAAGAACCCGGGCAAGAACGCACAGTTCCTGCTGTTCCTGACCGCAGTCGTCAAGGCTGTAGACGAGTATCAGGATCTGCTCCGCATCTCGGTCGCCTCCGCAGGCAACGATCACCGTCTGGGTGCGAACGAGGCTCCTCCGGCGATCATCTCCATGTTCATCGGCGACGAGCTTCAGGGCATTCTGGACGCGATCGAGTCCGGCGCGGATTACACCGACGTAGACAAGACCAAGATGAACCTCGGCGCGTCTGTTCTGCCGGCGATCCCGAAGGATACCACCGACCGCAACCGCACCTCTCCGTTCGCCTTCACCGGCAACAAGTTTGAGTTCCGCTCGCTCGGCTCCTCGGTCAACATTGCCTGCGCGAACGTCATGCTGAACACCGCGGTCGCAGAGGAGCTGCGTCAGTTCGCAGATGAGCTCGAGGGCGCAGAGGACTTCGAAGCAGCGCTTATGGCGCTCATCAAGCGCGAGATCACGGCGCACAAGCGCATCATCTTCAACGGCAACGGCTATGACGAGTCCTGGGTCGTCGAGGCAGAGAAGCGCGGCCTGCTCAACCTCAAGAGCGCGGCAGACGCATTCCCGCACTATGTCGACCAGAAGAACCTCGACCTGTTCGCAAAGCACAACGTTTACACGGCGGCTGAGATCAACTCCCGTATGGAGACCCAGCTCGAGGAGTACAACAAGATCCTGCACATCGAGGCTCTGACCATGAGCGACATGGTACGCGAGGAGATCACTCCGGCGTGCATCGCCTTCGAGGGCGAGCTTGCAGCCACCGTCAACAGCAAGAAGGCTGCCGGCGTATCCGGCGGCATGGAGGCCGGCCTGCTGAGCAAGGTTTCTGAGCTGACCGAGGAGCTGTACGCAAAGAGCGCGGCTCTGGACGAGGCAGTTGCAGCAGCGCCGTCCGGCGACAACACCGCGACCGCGCACTACTATCACGATACCGTTATCGCCGCTATGGACGCTGTCCGTGTACCGGCTGATAAGCTCGAGGGTCTCGTCGGCAAGAAGTTCTGGCCGTTCCCGACCTACTCTGACATCCTGTTCTACGTATAAGAGCAGCAGTTACATTCGTTAGAAAATATTTTTCTATACACAATGGCGTGTATTTCCCCTTGTTCCTTCGGGAGCAGGGGAGATACACGCCATATTTTTTTAGGGGGTTGTATTAAATGGACATCTTAGATCTCGCTACGTCGGTAGACGTAGGCTGGACGCTCGTCGCAGCGGCGCTGGTATTCTTCATGCAGGCCGGCTTTGCGATGGTTGAGACCGGCTTCACCAGAGCAAAGAATGCCGGCAACATCATTATGAAGAACCTAATGGACTTTTCGCTCGGCACGCCGATCTTCTGGATCCTCGGCTTCGGCATCATGTTCGGCGCGGCAAGCCCGTTCTTCGGCGGCTTTGATTTCTTCGCTGACGGCGTAGTCGGCGAGGGCTACGACTGGACGACGCTGATCTTCCAGACCGTGTTCTGCGCGACGGCCGCCACCATCGTTTCCGGCTCCATGGCAGAGCGCACCAAGTTCTCTGCATACTGCATTTACTCGATGGTTATTTCTGCGGTCATCTACCCGGTTTCCGGTCACTGGATCTGGGGCGGCGGTTGGCTCGCAGAGCTTGGCTTCCATGATTTCGCAGGCTCCACGGCGGTACATATGGTCGGCGGCGTTGCCGCTCTGATCGGTGCAGCCATCCTCGGTCCCCGTATCGGCAAGTACACCAAGGACGGCAAGGCTCGTGCGATCCCCGGCCACTCCCTGACCCTCGGCGCTCTCGGCTGCTTTATCCTGTGGTTCTGCTGGTTCGGCTTCAACGGCGGTTCTACCGTTGCGCTGTCCGGCGGCGGCGCAGAGGTCGCATCCCGTGTATTCGTAACCACCAACATGGCGGCAGCTGTCGCTACTGTAACCGTTATGTGCATCACCTGGATCCGCTACAAGAAGCCTGACGTTTCGATGACGCTGAACGGCTCTCTGGCAGGTCTGGTAGCGATTACCGCAGGCTGCGACATGGTAACCCCGCTGGGCTCCGCGATCATCGGCATCTGCGCAGGCTTCGCGGTTGTATTCGGCATCGAGTTTGTCGATCAGAAGCTCAAGGTAGATGATCCGGTCGGCGCTGTCGGCGTACACTGCATCAACGGCGCTCTGGGCACCATCCTCACCGGCCTGTTCGCATACTATAATGGCACTGAGGTTGAGCCTCTCGGCGTATTCTACGGCGGCGGCTTCCACTTCCTCGGCATCCAGATCCTCGGCGTTGTCGCAGTCATTGCATGGGTTGCGATCACCATGACCATCGTATTCAACATCATCAAGCATACCATCGGCCTTCGTGTTTCCGAGGCTGAGGAGATCATGGGCCTCGACAAGCCGGAGCACGGCCTGTCCTCCGCATATGCTGACTTTATGCCGGTCGTTCCGACTGTCCTTGGCACCAAGGCAGGCGAGGCCGTGGCAAAGCTCAAGGATACCGCTCCGGTAGCGGTCGAGAAGGCTGTTCCGGTCACTAAGGTCACCACCGAGGGCGCGGCAGCGGCCGATGGTCACAAGCTGAGCAAGGTCGTCATCATCACCAAGCAGTCCAAGTTTGAGGTGCTTAAGGAAGCGCTGGCAGGCATTGGCGTATCCGGCATGACGGTAACGAACGTTATCGGCTGCGGCGTACAGAAGGGCGCTGCCGAGTATTACCGCGGCGCTGAGGTCGATGTAACCCTGCTCCCGAAGCTAAAGATGGAGGTCGTTGTCTCCAAGGTTCCGGTCGAGACGGTCGTTGAGGTCGTCAAGAAGGTTCTGTATACCGGCCACATCGGCGACGGCAAGATCTTCGTCTACGACGTAGAGAACGTCATTAAGGTTCGTACCGGCGCAGAAGGCTTCGACGCCCTGCAGGACGACGAATAAGACACAGACAATAAGAACCCCGAGGCTGCGGCCTCGGGGTTCTTTTGCATACAGCAGATACAGCATAAAACCGCCGCTCCGTGCCTTTCGGCATAGAGCGGCGGCTGTGCTTTATTTGCTTAATGTCTTTGCAAAGCTGTCCTTGAGGGTTACGATACGGTTGAAGCGGCCGGTCTCGCGGTCCTTGCAGTAGTAGCCCATGCGGACGAACTGGAAGCGCTCGCCTTCCTTGGCATCAGCCAGCGACGGCTCGAGCTTGCAGCCGGTCAGCTTCTTGAGAGAGTCCGGATTGAGGTAATCCAGATAATCCGTGCCCTCCGGTACGTCGTTTACGTTCTCGAGGGTGAACAGGTTGTCGTACAGATACAGGTCTGCGTCGATGGCGTGCTCGGCAGATACCCAGTGGATGGTGCCCTTGACCTTGCGACCGTCGACCGGCATGCCGTTACGGGTCTCGAGGTCTGCGGTGCAGCGGATCTCGACGATCTCGCCGTTGTCATCCTTGACGATCTCGTTGCACTTGACGATATACGCGCCCATCAGACGAACCTCGCCGTCCGGCTTGAGACGCTGGAACTTCGGGGGCGGAACCTCAGCGAAGTCGCTCTTTTCGATATACAGCTCGCGGGTGAACGGTACCTTGCGGGTGCCGGCTTCCTCATTGCGCGGATTGTTCGGTACCTCGAACTCCTCGCACTGACCCTCCGGATAGTTGGTGATGACCAGTTTGACCGGCTCGGTGACAGCCATACGGCGCAGCGCGGTGTCGTTCAACTCCTCGCGGATGCAGTGCTCGAGCAGCTTGATGTCGACGAGCGAATTTGCCTTCGCGATGCCGGCGCGCTGGACAAAGTCAAGGATAGCGCTAGGCGTGTAGCCGCGGCGGCGCAGTGCGCACAGGGTAGGCATACGCGGATCGTCCCAGCCCTCGACGTGCTTCTCGAACACGAGCTGGCGCAGATAGCGCTTGCTCATGACCGTGTGGGTCACGTTCAGACGGGCGAACTCGCGCTGCTTCGGATGATGCGGCAGCGGGCAGTTGTCAACGACCCACTCGTACAGCGGACGGTGGTTCTCGAACTCGATCGAGCACATGGAGTGCGTGATGCCCTCGAGCGCGTCCTGAATGGGGTGGGCGAAGTCGTACATCGGATAGATGCACCACTTGTCGCCCTGACGGTGATGGTGTGCGCGGACGATGCGGTAGATCGCCGGGTCGCGCAGGTTCATGTTCGGGCTGGCCATGTCGATCTTGGCGCGCAGGGTCTTGGAGCCGTCGGCGAACTTGCCGTCGCGCATATCCTGAAACAGCTGGAGGTTTTCCTCGACCGAGCGGTCGCGGTACGGGCTTTCCTTGCCCGGCTCGGTCAGAGAGCCGCGGTACTCGCGCATTTCCTCCTGTGTCAGATCGTCTACATACGCCTTGCCGTCCTTGATGAGCTGCACGGCGCACTCGAAGCAGGTCTCGAAGTAATCCGAGCCGTAGAAAACGCCGCCGCTCGGCTCCTCGCCGGTCAGCCACTTGATGTCCTCCCAGATGGAGTCTACATACTCGGTATCCTCCTTGACCGGGTTGGTGTCGTCGTAGCGCAGGTTGAACAGGCCGTTGTATTTCTTCGCGATCGACCAGTTGATGAAGATCGCCTTTGCCGAGCCGATGTGCAGATAGCCGTTCGGCTCGGGCGGAAAACGGGTATGAATGCGCTCGGACAGGCCGTTTGCGATGTCCTCGTCAATGATTTCCGTCAGAAAGTTGTTTACATTTTCCATCATAGCTTATATTTCCCCCTGCATTAAAGCGCCGCAGAGCACTTTTCGAGTCGGTCGAGCACCTTTTCTCTTCCCAGAATACCCATTACGGTCTGGAGATCGGGCGCGTTCTGGCGGCCTGCGACCGCGACGCGGACGACCATGGAAACGTCGCCTACCGCGCCCTTGAAGGCGGACGGGTCAGCCTTGTAGGCCTTGGTGTCGGCAGCGTAGCCGTGCGCAGATGCGATCTGCTTCATCTTGTCGAAGAAGCCGTCCGGCGTATCGTTCTCGTCGAACATGCCGGCGAAGTCGGCGAGGATCGCCTTTGCGTCCTCGGCGGAAACACGCTCCGGCATGGTGTAATCCGGCCGGAACAGCTCGTCGAACATGAAGTCCATGTAGCCCTTCGCGTCCGACCACAGCGCAAGGTCCTTGCGCGGCTTTTTGCCGCCGCGGCCGATGGCGAGGTATGCCCTGGAGAAGGCCGGGTCGCGGGTCAGCAGGGCGTTAAACTCCTTGTCGTTGACCGCGCTCCACTCCGCAACGTAATCGTAAACCTGCTCGGCGGTCATGCGCGAGATGACGTTCTTGGAAACGTCGCGCAGCTTTTCGATGTCGAACAGCGCGCCCGAGCCGCTCATCTTCTTGGTGGTGAACGGGAAATCGTTCATCGGCAGATCCGGATTTGCGCGGCGCCACTCCTCGAAGTTGGAGTTCAGGAGCGTCATCAGATACTCGAGCACGGCCGGGACCGGGTAGCCCTCCTGCGCGTAGAACGTCAGCGCGAGCTCCGGGTCCTTGCGCTTGGACAGCTTGCGCTTGCCGCCGGTCTCGGGGTCGATCTTCATCAGCTGTGCGGTGTGCGCGTACTTCGGCGCCTTCCAGCCCATCGCGCGGAACAGCTGGAGGTGTACCGGCAGGGTCGCGAGCCATTCCTCGCCGCGCACAACGATGGTCGTGCCCATCAGATGATCGTCCACAACGTGTGCAAAGTGATAGGTCGGGATGCCGTCCGACTTGAGGATAACGACGTCCTGATCGTTCTCAGTGACCTCCATCTTGCCCTTTACGAGGTCCTCATGACGGATCTTGTGCTCGATGCTGCCCTCGGAACGGAAGCGGACGACATACGGCGTGCCCTTGGCGAGCTCTGCCTCGATGTCCTCCATCGGACGGTCGCGCCATACGGCGTATTTACCGTAGTAGCCGAAGTTTTCCTTGTTCTCCTCCTGCTGTCTGT
>ENA-ORLY01003522-ORLY01003522.1-human-gut-metagenome-genome-assembly--contig:-NODE-3522-length-12547-cov-2.965196_pt1 | contig 12547 bp, 7 predicted proteins | sample MGYA00243071_ERZ508832 | MGnify/ENA primary metagenome ERZ508832 (study PRJEB26277, sample SAMN04329777) | human gut metagenome | biome: human-associated habitat | host: Homo sapiens | place: USA...
CACTTTGCGGTATATTTTGCCCGAATTCAGTTGCCGTAGCCCGCTACGGCGCCCTCGTCCGGACGAAATCTTCTACAAATTGTGACGCACATCTTGCAGAAAGCCTTTTTCAAACATACTCTAGTTCATAAAAAATACATAAAAAGTTCATAAAAAATATATAATAATATGGTACATATTAAATATCCGAGTCGAATATGTATAATGGTTATAGCGCGAAGGTTGCATCATGAACATGATGCGCAAAAGAGAATCCGGTGAGAGTCCGGAACGATGCCGTCACTGTGTAAGGGAATTGCTTCAGAGCCCACTGGGAAACCGGGAAGGGGGAGCAGTGTTGACTGAAGTCAGGAGAACTGCCTTGGCGTGGAATCTTAGGTCTGCGGTACACAGAACCTGTATTCTCATAACGATACATGAATATTTCCTGAATGTTTTTTGGAAGAAAAGTGTGTATATGAGAATGTGTGCAGTCGCAGAAAATGCGGCTGTTTTTATGCAATGGGAGATTGGTGATAAATTTCCCATGGGATTCTTTATACGTGATTCTATCCGGAAATACAAAAAAAAGAGGAAAAAGAAATGAAAAGAAAATCTTTATTAGCAATCCTTCTTGCAGCTTCTATGGCAGCAAGCATGACAGCAGCAACAGCAACTGTTGCATTTGCAGAGACAGAGGAAGCGGCAGAGGAGACAACAGACGATGCAGAAGCAGCTGATGATGCTGAGACAACAGACGATGCTGAGGCAGCTGACGGTGCAGAAGAAGCTGATGATGCAGAGACAACAGACGATGCAGAAGCAGCTGATGACACTGCAGATGCAGATAAGGAAGCGGCTGATAAAGTAGCAGCACTTATCGATGCTATTTATGTTCAGGAGAGAACAGATGATACAGATAAGCAGTGCAAGGAAGCTAAAGAAGCATGGGATGCCCTTACAGATGCTCAGAAAGAGCTTGTAGAGGGAGAAGAGGCCAGCCCAGAGTATTTCGGACGTGATACAGGTGATGCTTCCAAGGATGATCCTCGTAATCAGGACGAGATCGGTGAGAATGAGCTTCTTGTAGTAAGCTTTGGTACATCCTTTAACGACAGCCGTGCAGAGGATATTAAGGGAATCGAGGATGCTCTTGCAGAAGCATTCCCGGATTGGTCTGTAAGAAGAGCATTTACCGCTCAGATCATTATCAACCATGTACAGGCAAGAGATGATGAGAAGATTGATAACATGCAGCAGGCACTTGACCGTGCAGTAGCAAACGGTGTTAAGAATCTTGTAGTTCAGCCTACACATCTTATGCATGGTGCTGAGTACGATGAGATGGTAGAAGCTATTGATGCTTACAAAGATAAATTTGAATCTGTAGCAATCGCTGAGCCAATGCTTGGTGAGGTTGGCGATGACGCTACCGTTATCAACGATGACAAAGCTGCTGTTGCTCAGGCAATCACAGATGAAGCTGTAAAAGAAGCTGGATATGACAGCATGGAAGCAGCTGCAGAAGATGGAACCGCATTTGTATTCATGGGACATGGTACTTCCCATACAGCAAACGTTACATATGACCAGATGCAGACCCAGATGGAGAAACTTGGATTCACAAACGCATTCATCGGTACTGTAGAAGGTGAGCCAGAGGATACAGCTTGTGATGAAGTTATCAATAAAGTAAAAGATGCCGGATTCAAGAAAGTAATCCTTCGTCCGCTTATGGTTGTTGCTGGTGACCATGCAAACAATGATATGGCTGGTGATGATGACGATTCCTGGAAGAGCATGTTCGAGGCTTCTGGAAATTTCGATGAGATTGACTGCCAGATCGAAGGTCTTGGAAGAATTGACGCTGTTGAGCAGCTTTATGTAGCTCATACTCAGGCAGCTATTGATTCCATCGCGAAATAATTATTTTGGTATAAATTGTTATTGCAACAGAACAAAAGCAGCTGCTCCTACACTGTGGGGCAGCTGTTTGAGTAATAAAACAAATACGGTACACACAAGTGCACCGTAAATAAAGAAAAAGCAAGGAGAGTTATTATGAAACGTTCATTAGTCATTTTATTAACAGCTGTAAGTATTTCCGCTATGACAGCAGGAACTGCATTCCCGGCATTTGCAGAAGCCACAGAGGCTGAGGCAGAGGAAACCACAGATGGTGCAGAGAATGCCGCAGACAGCGAACTTGAAGACGGTGTTTATGGTGTAGAGTTTGACACAGACAGCAGTATGTTCCATGTAAATGAGGCTTGCAACGGAAGAGCTACCCTCACTGTAAAGGATGGTAAAATGACCGTTCATATCACTCTCGTTTCCAAGAATATTGAGAATGTTTTCCTTGGAACAGCAGAGGATGCACAGAAAGACGGTGCCGAACTGATTCAGCCTACTATTGATAAGGTAACTTACAGCGATGGCATGACAGAGGAGGTTTATGGATTCAATGTTCCAGTAGAGAAGCTGGATGAAGAATTTGACCTGGCAATCATTGGTAAAAAGGGCAAATGGTATGACCATAAGGTAAGCGTTACGGATGTGCAGGAGCAGACTGAGGAAGAAAAAAATGCAGTTGAGATCGGTGAGGAAGAGAAAAGCGAAGATGCTGATACAACTACAGATGCAGCTGCCGAGGAAGAGAATAAGGATTGATCAATAATCTGAAAGGGACATCACATGAGCGAAAACGGTTCATGCGATGTCCCTTTTTATATTTATTTTGTTTTGCCCTCTCCGGCAAAATATTCTTTTGTCAGCTTCACAACTGTACCGGAAAGCAGGAACAAAGCAATCAGGTTGGGAATTGCCATAAGACCGTTAAATGTCTCTGCAATGCTCCACATCAGTCCAAGGTTGGCAGTTGCGCCAAGGATGGCAACCAGGGAATAAATAACCATAAATGGTTTGATCACTTTTTCAGAGAACAGGAACTCGATGCAGCGGGCACCGTAAAGTCCCCATCCGACTGCTGTGGAAAAAGCGAAGCAGCACATGGCAATTGCTGTAAAAATGGATACCCAGCTTCCATATGTAGAAGTAAATCCAAGGATAGTAAGCTCTGCACCGGCTGCTTTTCCATAATCAACAGCAACGCCGCTGCAAAGGATAACCAGTGCAGTCAGTGTACAGATCACGATGGTATCTGTAAAGACTTCGAAAATACCGAACATACCCTGTTTTACAGGCTTTTTGGTATCTGCACACGCATGGGCAATGGATCCGGTACCAAGACCAGCCTCGTTAGAGAAGATACCACGGGAAACACCTTTTTTTAAACTGGTGAACATACTTAAAACAATGCCGCCTGTTACAGCTCTGGGCTGAAATGCCCCTCTGAAAATAGAAGCGAATACAGCTGGTACATTCTGAATGTTCAGAAGGATAACTCCCAGTCCGAGAAGGATGTAAAGCAGAGCCATAAATGGAACCAGCTTTTCGGTAACATGGCCAATTCGTTTGATTCCGCCAAGAAGGATCATGGCGATCAGAATGGCAATTATGATTCCGATGATCAGGTTGGAAGTAGAAACGGCGCTTTCGCTGATCACGTTATAATTCAGCAATGCAGAATTGATGGCAGTGGTGATAGTATTGACCTGTGTAGCGTTGCCGGTACCAAATACAGTGAGCACGCCGAATGCTGCGAACAGATAAGCCAGCCAGTGCCATTTTTTGCTAAGACCGTTCTTGATGTAATACATGGGACCGCCTACCAGTTCACCGTTGGCATTGATCTCGCGGTAGTGTACCGCCAGAGTAACCTCAGCATATTTGGTACACATGCCAAACAGTGCAGAAACCCACATCCAGAATATGGCTCCGGGACCGCCAATTGCGATAGCACCTGCTACACCGGCAATATTGCCAGTACCGACCGTGGCTGCAAGTGCTGTACACACTGCCTGGAAAGGCGTGATAGCACCGTCAGATGCGTCACGTTTGCGGAAAATACGTCCAAGGGTTGTTTTGATTGCGTAGGGGAATTTGCGAATCTGAAGAAAATTGGTGCGGATACTAAGATAAAGACCAACTCCGAAAATACAGACCATTGCAGGAACGCCCCAGATAAAATTATTTACAGCGGTGTTGATGGTTTCGATTATTTGCAGCATAAAATACCTCTCTGGAAGTTTTTTTGGATGTATGTGAACGGAACTGCTTCCATGTCACACACATTATTAAACTGGTGCAGCCAGAGCCTGTTTGAAAAATCATTCTTGCAATCTGCACGCCCGCTTTGTGGGAAATTTTGCCCGAATTCAGTTGCTGTAGCCTGCTACGGCGCCCTTATCCGGGCAAAAACTCCCACAAATTGTGACGCACATCTTGCAAAAAGCCTTTTTTAGATATGCTCTGGAGCTTCATTTATGTGAAGATATGACAACTACTGCACCATATTTAGCGGATAAAATTTGTCTTGATCTTATCTTCCGCCTGAGGAACTGCAATACCTGCCGCTTTCCCTGCTTCCAGGGATTTCAGAAGCCATGCCATATTGTTTCCAAGTGAGCGCATGATCTGAAGTCCTTCTTCATCCTGCGCAACTTCTGCAGGAGTATTTCCGTGAACCATGTTCCAGTAGTTAGCAGATACAACTGGCATTTCATGATAGCTGAAATATTTCTGAAGAACGTCTAAAGTAGCTGTGGTGCCGGCTCTTCTTGCAGAAGCAACTGCTGCAGCTGGTTTGTGGAGCATGTCTTTGCCTGCCATGGAGCAAAGCTTATCCATAAATTCAATGATCTGTCCGGATGGGGAAGCCCAGTATACCGGAGAACCAACTATAAGCGCATCTGCTTCTTTTAATTTCGCCGCGGCGGCTTTTACATTATCTGTATCCGGATTTCCAGCTTGGAAAATCTCAGTATCAATTCCATTATGATTCAGTGTTTTTGCCACTTCACTAAGTGCGGTGAACGTACAGCCTTCCTTGCGCGGGCTGCCATTTAAGAGTAAAACCTTCATGTTTTTCATCCTTTCTGAAGTAAGTTATATCAGACTGCGATAGCCGCAATCTGTATGCATCATCTCTCTAAAGCGGTAATGTATCTTCTTATTATACGATAGAAATAGTTGGATTTCAAGAGAATGGTTTTATTTTAAAAACACAATATGTTCACAATTTAAGATTATAATAAAAAATATTTGAACTATTCAGCAAATATTATTCCGCAAGGTATTTTATGTGAATCTGACTCACATAAAAATCGAAATCTTCGGCGCCCCACTTAGCGGTATAATTAGCCTGAATTGGTGAATGGTTATAAACATTTATTATGCGACAGAAAGGAAGTAGTAAGTGCTTCAGATCAAAGACATACACAAAGAATACAGAACAGGAAATTTGGTACAGCGTGCCCTGGACGGAGTGAGCCTTAGTCTTCGGGACAATGAATTTGTGGCAATTCTTGGTCCCAGCGGTTCGGGAAAAACCACTCTTCTGAATATTATTGGTGGTCTTGACCGGTACGATAGTGGCGATCTGATCATCAATGGGATTTCTACGAAAAAATATAAAGACAGGGACTGGGACTCTTATCGAAATCATACCATAGGATTTGTGTTTCAGAGTTATAATCTGATCCCACACCAGACAGTTCTTGCAAACGTGGAGCTTGCCCTTACCATTTCCGGTGTATCAAAAAGTGAGCGGAGACGCCGTGCAAAAGAAGCTCTGGAAAAAGTAGGCCTTGGTGCCCAGATCCACAAAAAGCCAAGTCAGATGTCAGGCGGTCAGATGCAGCGAGTGGCAATTGCCAGAGCACTTGTAAATGACCCGGAAATTCTTTTGGCAGATGAGCCAACAGGAGCCCTGGATTCAGATACCAGTGTACAGGTTATGGATCTTTTGCAAGAGGTCGCAAAGGAACGATTGGTAGTAATGGTCACCCATAATCCGGAGCTTGCCCAGCTTTATGCCACCAGAATCGTGACGGTAAAAGATGGGCGAATCCTTTCTGATACAGATCCGTTTGTGATAGACAGCGAGAGCATGGCACCTCCTGTTCACAAGAATATGGGAAAATCCTCCATGTCCTTTTTCACAGCATTGTCCTTAAGCTTCCAGAATCTGAAAACCAAAAAGGCGAGAACTCTTCTCACCTCTTTTGCCGGTTTCATCGGTATTATCGGAATTGCCCTGATCCTTTCCATATCAAATGGCGTGGACGAATACATCACGGATATGGAGGAGGAAACCCTTTCCGAATATCCGCTGCAGATCCAGAGCACAGGGGTGGACCTGACCTCCATGATGATGGGCGCGGCCACTGCCCAGAGTGAGAAAAAGGATGGGGAAGTAGGGGTGGCGCAGATGGTCACCAACATGTTTTCCAAGATGAATTCCAATGACTTGGAATCCCTGAAAACCTATCTGGACAGCGACGAGAGCCAGATGAGCCAGTATGCAAACTCTGTGGAATATAGCTATTCTGTCTCACCCCAGATTTTCCTGCAGGAGAAAGACGGCATCCGCCAGGTAAATCCGGACAAATCTTTTTCCTCCATGGGACTTGGCTCCGGCTCTTCCAACAGCATTATGTCCGCGACTATGAGTACGGATGTATTTTACGAAATGCCGGAGAACGAAAATCTGTACAAAAATCAGTATGATGTGAAAGCTGGAAGATGGCCGGAGAATTATAAGGAATGTGTGCTGGTGCTGACCTCCCAGGGAGATATCAGCGATTTTCTCCAGTATACTCTGGGTTTTCGGGACAGCAAGGAACTGGATGATATGGTGCAGAAGTTTATGGCGGAGGAAAGCGTGGAAGCTCCTGAGGACACCGGCACTTACACCTATGACCAGATCCTGGGAACCAAATTTAAGCTGGTAAACAGCGCCGATTACTATGAATACGACGAGGAATACAAGGTCTGGAAAGACAAATCTGACAACAATGCTTATATGAAAAAGCTGGTGGCAGATGGGGAGGATCTTACCATTGTGGGAATTGTGCAGCCCGCAGAAGGTGCTGCCGCTTCCATGCTAAGTGCCGGAATCTGCTACACTCCTGAGCTCACCAGGCATGTGATCGATGAGGCAGCTTCCAGCAAGATCGTGAAGCAGCAGCTGAAAAACGAGAAGGTCAACGTTTTTACAGGCAAAGAATTTGGACAGGAGGATTCTGAGGACAGTAAGTTTGACATGGAATCCCTTTTCAGCATCAACGAGGATGCCATTCAGGAAGCATTCCAGATCGATGAAAGTGCTTTTAATATGGATCTTTCCGGCATGGCTCTCTCGGGAATGAGCATGGATATGCCGGATCTGTCCGGAAGCATGGATTTTTCCAGAAGCAGCATGTCTGATTTTTCCAGTTTGATCAGCTTTGGAGACTTGAATCTGGATCTATCCGATGCCATTGACCCGGAAGAGATTTTGAAGGAACTTCCAGCAGATCAGGTTCCGGATATGAGTGAGGCATTGAAGTCTGTGAAGTTTGATTTTACAGAGGAAAAAGCCACTGCGCTTCTGAAGGATGTTCTGGAAGGATACCAGGAGAGCATTCAGGATAAGCCGGAGGCGGATCTGTCAAAAATGCAGTCGGCCATTCAGCAGTTTCTTAGTTCCAGTGAAGTAAATGACAGGCTGTCTGCAGACATTGAGCAGCTGGTGAATGACAATATCAAGGTGGACGTTTCCACAGAAAAAATGATCGCCGCTGCAGTGAAGCTGATGAATCAGTACCAGGAATATGCCAGGGCCAATGGAATAGAAAAAGCAGATGCTGCCAGCATTCTGGGATTTCTTAGCCAGAGCGACATCCAGCAGCAGATCCGGCAGGAGGCCAATGAGCTGATTCAGGGAAGCGTGACGGTGACGATCACAGCAGACCAGATCAAAGAGCTTCTTATGAAAGATGTGATCCAGGCCTATCCGGAATATGCCAAAGCTAACCAGCTTCCGGACCCGGCCAATCTTGGAACCTATTTTGTGGAATATATGCAGTCTGAGGATGGACAGAACCGTCTGATGAAGGGGCTGACCTCCATGATCGACACCAGTGAGGCGGAGAAGCAGTTTTCCTCTGCAATGGAAACCTACATGACAAATATGATGACTGCTTTTTCTGATGCCATCACCAAAACCATTGAGTCGAAATTCACGGATGTGATGAGCCAGGTGGAAACACAGCTCACACAGGGAATCCAGACTGCCATGGAGCAGATGATGGGCTCCATCAGCGACAGTATGCAGGGTGCGCTTCAGTCTGTGATGACAAGCGTGACCTCCAGCATTACCACAGCCATGAGCCAGGCAATGGGACAGATGGGAAGCAGTATGGAAAATGCCTTTGCCATTGATCCAGAGGCTTTTGCAAATGCCATCCAGATGAATATGAATGAGGATGACCTTTCCGAGCTGATGATGTCTTTGATGTCACATGAAAATGCTTCCTATGACGGAAATCTGAAAAAGCTTGGATACGCAGACCTGAATGTTCCAGGTGGAATCAATATTTATCCAAAAGATTTCGAGTGCAAATCCCAGATCGTGAACATCTTGGATCAGTATAATGCAGATATGGAGGCTGCAGGAGAGGATGAGAAGGTGATCACCTATACGGACCTTGTGGGAACCTTGATGTCCTCTGTGACGGATATTGTGAATATTATCAGCTACGTGCTGGTTGCTTTTGTGGCTATTTCCCTTGTGGTTTCCTCCATTATGATCGGTGTTATCACCTACATCAGTGTTCTGGAGCGGAAAAAAGAGATCGGTATTCTAAGAGCAATTGGTGCCTCCAAACACAATGTGTCTCAGGTGTTCAATGCGGAAACCTTTATTATCGGCTTTTGCGCAGGGGCAATGGGAATCGGAATCACCCTGCTGCTTCTTATTCCAGCCAACAGCCTAATCCGTTCCTTGGCGGACGGCGTGAACGTGAAGGCATCCCTTCCGCCTGTGGCAGCGCTGGTGCTTGTGGGATTAAGCGTGGTGCTTACTTTGCTGGGCGGTCTGATTCCGTCACGAAAAGCGGCGAAGAGCGATCCGGTGACAGCGCTTCGAACAGATTAAAAAACAGAGATGACAGTTTTTATAAAAAAGCGCAGAAATCAGAAAAAATTCTGGTTCCTGTGCTTTTTTTGCGCCCGAAATTCTGGGCAATCCTGTGTTTGGCCGGGGAAAGATTTTGCTGGCTTGAGAGTAAAAAGAAAGATTTGTGGATACTACTATAAAGAACAGGGAAAATGTATCTGCTCACGTTTGGATGATATTCCATAGAAAAATCAAATTCAGTCAAAATAATTCATAATTGTGCAAATGTGATAAATCAAACGGTCAAATCTTGTGAAAAAGATTGATTGACTTTGACCGTATCGGAAAGTATAATAAGCACAACAAATCAAAAACAGGCAAAAGTAAGCAGGAGGCAGAGATGATTTACACTGTGACTTTTAATCCGTCACTGGATTATATTGTGTCGGTAGAGGACTTCCGGCTTGGACTTACCAATCGTACCAGTTCGGAGATGCTTCTGCCGGGAGGCAAGGGAATTAACGTATCTACGGTTCTTATGAATCTGGGAATCGAGAGTACAGCCCTTGGATTTACAGCAGGCTTCACCGGAGATGAGATTATACGCAGACTTGAGACTATGGGTGTGAAGAATGGTTTTATCCAGGTGGGGGAGGGCTTTTCCAGAATCAACCTGAAGCTGAAGAGCATTGATGGTACTGAGATCAATGGTCAGGGACCAAGAATCGGCACAGACAAGGTAGACATGCTGATGAAGCAGTTGGGGGAGCTTGGAGAGGGTGATGTGCTTTTCCTTTCCGGCAGCATTCCATCCTCCATGCCGGACGATGCATACCAGAAGATTATGGCCATGCTGGACGGCAGAGGAGTGCGGATCGTGGTAGATGCCACCAGGGATCTTCTCATGAAGGTTCTTCCCTGCCACCCATTTCTTATTAAACCTAATAACCATGAGCTTGGAGAAATCTTTGGCGTGAAGCTGGATACCCGCCAGTCTGTGATTCCTTACGGGAAGAAGCTGCAGGAGATGGGTGCTGTGAATGTGCTGATTTCCATGGCAGGAGAGGGTGCTGTTCTGATTGATGAGAATGGAAGGGTTTATGAGGAACCTGCACCTAAGGGCAAGCTGATCAATGGTGTCGGAGCCGGTGATTCTATGGTAGCCGGATTTATGGCAGGCTACATGGAGAAGCAGGATTATCAGTATGCATTCCACATGGGAATTGCAGCCGGAAGTGCCAGCGCATTTTCTGAGAATCTTGCCACCAGAGAAGAGATTGAGGCTGTCTATCAGCAGATCATCGGATAGAATCAGGAGGAAAGGTAGAAATGAGAATTACAGACTTACTGGATGTGAGAAGTATTTCACTGGATGCTGCTCCCGCAGACAAATCCCAGACCCTGGATGCTGCGGTGGCACTTATGACCAGAAGCGGTAAGATTAATGATGAGGCAGCTTACCGGAAGCAGGTTTATGCAAGAGAGGAAGAGAGTACTACAGGAATCGGTGAGGGAATTGCCATTCCTCATGGCAAATGTGATGCAGTAGATAAGCCGGGGCTTGCAGCCATGGTCATTCCGGGTGGAGTTGATTTTGATTCCCTGGACGGAGAGCCTGTTACACTGTTGTTTTTGATCGCTGCGCCTAATACAGAGGACAATGTACATCTGGATGTGCTCAGCAAGCTTTCCATGATGCTGATGGATGAGGAGTTTACTGCCAACCTTCGCGCTGCGAAGACACCGGAGGAATTCCTTCAGATCATTGATCAGGCAGATGAAGAGAAGAAGAGTGTGGATGAACGTCTGGCAGACATGGGAGAGGCTTCTGAGGATCAGTTTAAGATCCTGGCTGTTACCTCCTGTCCCACCGGAATCGCCCACACCTACATGGCAGCTGAGGGAATTGAGAAGGCAGCCAAGGCGAAGAACTGCTTTGTGAAGATTGAGACAAGAGGCTCCGGTGGTGCCAAGAATGTCCTGACTCCTCAGGAGATTCAGGATGCAGACTGCATCATTGTGGCTGCAGACGCACAGGTTCCTATGGATCGTTTTGACGGCAAGAAGGTCATTTTGCGTCAGGTTTCCGATGGAATCAATAAGGCGGACGAGCTGATCGAGCTTGCCATGTCAGGAAATGCCCCTGTTTATCACAGCGGCAATGCAGCAGCTGCCCAGCAGAACTCCGGCAAGTCCGGCGGCGGAGTGGGACACCAGCTTTACACACAGCTGATGAATGGTGTTTCCCATATGCTCCCCTTTGTAGTTGGCGGCGGTATTCTCATTGCTATTGCGTTTTTGATCGATGGATTTCTGGTTGATATGAATGCCCTGGATGTGGCAGAACGTGCTAACTTCGGTACCATCACTCCGGCAGCAGCTATGTTCAAGCAGATCGGAGATGTGGCATTTGGATTTATGCTTCCGGTGCTGGCTGGATTTATTGCTATGGCCATCGGTGACAGACCGGCTCTTGCACTTGGTTTTGTAGGCGGTATGATGGCAGCCAATGGAACATCCGGTTTTCTTGGTGCTCTGGTAGCTGGTTTTGCAGCAGGCTATATTATCCTGGGATTTCGCAAGGCATGCGAGAAGCTTCCGGAAGCCCTTGAGAAAATCGCTCCGGTTCTGATCTATCCGGTTGTTGGTATTCTGGTAATGGGATTACTGATGCTGTTTGTAGTTGAGCCGATCATGGGCGGTATTAATACTGCACTGAATAATGGACTGACATCTATGGTAAGATCAAGAAAGATCGTACTTGGTATGATCCTTGGCGGAATGATGGCAATCGATATGGGCGGTCCATTTAACAAAGCAGCTTATGTATTCGGATCTGCAGCGATTGCAGCAGGTAACTATGATATTATGGCAGCCGTTATGGTAGGCGGTATGGTTCCGCCATGTGCTATCGCACTTGCTACTCTCCTTTTTAAGGATAAATTTACAAAGGAAGAACGAGAGTCCGGTCCTACCAACTTTATTATGGGACTTGCCTTTATCACAGAGGGCGCTATTCCTTTTGCAGCAGCGGATCCTCTTCATGTGCTTCCGGCCTGCATCGTTGGTTCCGGTCTTGCAGGGGCCATGTCCATGGCATTTGGATGTACCTTAATGGCACCCCACGGCGGAATCTTTGTAGTCCCGGTTATGGGAAATGCAGTGATGTATCTGGTGACACTGGTTGTGGGAACTGTAGTTTCTGCAGTGCTTCTGGGACTGCTGAAGAAGAAAAACGCGTAAGATTATCAATTATAACGGCTGCGCAGGCAGAACTAAATAATAAAAAATAGCTTTTGGGTTGACAGAGAACCCGGAAGTCGATATAAAGAAATTATAGAAATAGCAGAAAAATAAAATTACAAAAACGGAGGAAATCATCATGAGAGAATTTAAGTATGTAGTAACAGATCCGGAAGGAATCCACGCACGTCCGGCAGGAGAACTGGTAAAGGCAGTAAAGGCTTTTTCCTCTGACATTAAGATCGCCAAGGGCGGCAAGGCTATGAACTGTAAGGCAATCTTCGGAGTGATGGGACTGGCAGTTAAGAAAGGGGACGAAGTCAC
>ENA-ORLY01003523-ORLY01003523.1-human-gut-metagenome-genome-assembly--contig:-NODE-3523-length-12546-cov-3.152538_pt1 | contig 12546 bp, 9 predicted proteins | sample MGYA00243071_ERZ508832 | MGnify/ENA primary metagenome ERZ508832 (study PRJEB26277, sample SAMN04329777) | human gut metagenome | biome: human-associated habitat | host: Homo sapiens | place: USA...
AGAAAAATTAGGGTTTAAAGTTAAATTTTCAAAAAACTTATTTTCGAACAAAAATGGATATAGTGCATCAGCAAAAGAAAAGGCTGAAGATATTAATGAAATATTTAAAAATAAAGATGTAAAAATGATATGGTGTGCTAAAGGTGGAGAAAATAGTAATTCAACATTTGATTATTTAGATTTTGAAGTGATAAAACAAAATCCTAAAATAATATGTGGATATAGTGATATTACTTCACTTACAAATATGATAACAGAGAAAACAGACTTAGTGACTTTTAGTGGAACAAATTTTAAAACAATAGCTACAGATGAAACTAATTATAGTTTAAAAGAAATTTTGAAAAGATTTATAGATGGTAGTCTGGAATTTGGAAAAAATGAATTTGGATACAAAACAATACAAGAAGGTTTTGCGGAAGGAAAATTAATTGGAGGAAATTTAAGTTTAACAAGAGCAATGGTAGCTGGAAAATATAATATAGATTTTACTGATAAAATATTATTTTTAGAAGAATTAGGATTTGAAACAGGACCTGCATTAGTAAGTAATTATTTATATTATATGAAACAAAATGGAGTGTTTGATAAGATTCGAGGAATATGGATTGGCGATTATACACATGAAAGTGGAATAACCTTAGAAAAGATTTTATTAGATACATTAGAAAATGAGTTTAAAGGTCCAATTATAAAATCAGAGAACTTTGGACATATAGAACAAAAGACTGTTATACCAATAGGCGTTATGGCAAAAATTGATACAAGTGAAAATACAAAAATAAAATTGTTAGAAAATTGTGTGAAATAGGTTACAGGTTAATGGTTTTGATTAACTTTTTTATAAGAAAGACTTAAAATATAAGCTTTTCATTACATTCCTCGGTTTATTACGAAATTTAAGAAATTCTAATTCATTTTATGGCACCCTTCCACTCTCGTGAACTCTTTCCATAAAATTACATAGAATTTCTAAAATTTCTCCATGCACATTCGTCACTTTATTCAAAGCTTATATTTTAAGTCTTTCTTTATATTAATTTTAAATAAACCATTAATTTGTAACGAAATAGCAAAAAAGTTTCATAAAAGGCTTGATTTTTCGGAAAAATATGGTATAATAATTAGCGTAAAAAACACATAGAGAGGAGTTTATATGGAAGTGCCTTGAAAATCTAATACAATCAAGGTCCATGTGAATGATGAAACTTTATGGAAGTTATAACAAAAAGGGAGGAATAAAAATGGCAGTAGTTGCAATGAAACAATTACTAGAAGCTGGTGTTCACTTTGGACATCAAACAAGAAGATGGGACCCAAGAATGGCTGAATACATATTTCAAGCTAGAAACGGAATCCATATAATTGATTTACAAAAAGCTTCAAAGAAAATTGATGAAGCATATGAATTCATCAAAGAACAAGTAGAAGAAGGAAAAACAGTTCTATTTGTAGGAACAAAAAAACAAGCACAAGAATGTGTTAAAGAAGCAGCAGAAAAATCTGGAATGTACTACATTGATCAAAGATGGTTAGGAGGAATGTTAACAAACTTCGGAACAATCAGAACAAGAGTACAAAGATTAAAAGATTTAGAAAAAATGCAAGAAGATGGTACATTTGATGTATTACCTAAAAAAGAAGTAATTCTATTAAAGAAAGAAATGGAAAAATTAGAAAGAAACTTAGGTGGAATAAAAGACATGGAAGAAATTCCAGGAGTTATATTCTTAGTAGATCCTAAAAAAGAACATATAGCTGTATTAGAAGCTAAAAAATTAGGAATACCAGTAATAGGATTAGTTGATACAAACTGCAATCCAGAAGAAGTTGATTACGCAATACCAGGAAATGATGATGCTATAAGAGCTGTTAAATTAATAACAGATGTAATGGCAAATGCTATCATTGAAGGTAAACAAGGTGAAAGCTTCGAAGCAGAAGAAGTTGCTGAAGAAGTTTCAGAAGAACCAGCTTCAATGGAAGAAGTAGTAGCAAATAGCGAAGAAGAATAATCATAAGATTATATTAAATAAAAGAAAGAGCGAGCAACGCTCGTTCGAGAATATTCGGACGGGAATATGCCTGCTCTTTTATTATTATAAAAAATTTAAGGAGGAAAATAAGAGATGGTAACAGCAAGTTTAGTAAAAGAATTAAGAGAAAAAACAGGTGCAGGAATGATGGACTGCAAAAAAGTTTTAACAGAAACTGATGGAGATATGGAAAAAGCAATGGACCTTTTAAGAGAAAGAGGAATTGCAAAAGCAGCTAAAAAATCAGGAAGAGTTGCAGCAGAAGGATTAGTAGAAGCATATATATCAGAAGACGGAAAAGTAGGAGCTGTAGTAGAAGTAAACTCAGAAACAGACTTTGTTGCAAAAAACGAAGAATTTAAAACATTTGTTATGAATGTAGCAAAACAAGTTGTTAACAAAAATCCAAAAGATGTTGAAGAATTATTAGCATCACCAGCTGAATTTGAAGAAGGAAAAACAGTACAAGAAGCATTAATAGGAAAAATAGCAACAATAGGAGAAAACTTATCAATAAGAAGATTCGTAAGATTTGAATCAGAAGGATTAGTTGCAAAATATATCCACGGAGATGGAAAAATAGCAGTTTTAGTTAATATGGCAAAAGGAACACCAGAAGTTGCAAAAGACATATGTATGCAAATAGCAGCAGCTAGACCTGAATTTGTAAAAAGAGAAGAAGTTCCAGCTGAAAGAGTAGAAAAAGAAATGGAAATTCTAAAAATCCAAACAATGAATGAAGGAAAACCAGAAGCAATAGCTGAAAAAATAGTTCAAGGTAGAATTGGAAAATTCTATGAAGAAATATGCTTAGTAGATCAAGCATTTGTTAAAGACCCAAATAAAAAAGTTTCTCAATTATTAGCAGAAAAAGATGCAGAAGTTATAGCATTTGCTAGATTTGAAAAAGGTGAAGGAATTGTGAAAAAAGAAGAAAACTTTGCTGAAGAAGTTATGAATCAATTAAAATAAAATATAAGAAGAAACATTTGAAATAAAATTCAAGTGTTTCTTTTTTTTCTCATATAAATCAATCTACAAATTTATAAAAAATATTGTAATAAATAACTAACAATGATATAATTTTTATAGAAAAAATATGAGGGGAAATTCAAATGATGAAAAGAAATAAAGGTATAACATTAGTGGCATTAATAATAACAATTGTTGTATTATTAATTATATCAGGAATAGTAATAAAAACAATTTTTGGTGAAGAAGGACTTATAGAAAAAACTAAAAAAACAAAAATTATAAATAATTTTTTACAGGTAAAAGAGTTAGTAGAAATATATAGAAGTGATAAAACAATACAAGATTATGTAGGTGAAAATAATAATGAAAATGAAAAATTACCAATAAAATCAAAAATAACAGATCAAGAAATAAAAAAAATAAAAGATAAAAATCCAACACTTGAAGAAACAATAAAAACAATAAATAAAATAGAAGATATAAGCCACATAAATTTATATTGGATTGATTTGGAAAAAATAGGAGCTAATATAAAACATAAATATTTAATAGACATAGATAGTATGCAAATATATGATTATGAAGGAGAATATTTTTCAAAAAAAAGATGGCACGTACTTGAAATGGGAGTAGATCCAAAAACACTAGAACCAAGCATAAAAACAGATAACGAAATTTTTGATGGATGGATTACACTTACATTATATTATCCAAGCAGTGCTACTGAAAAAATGTGGAGAATAGGTGAAGAAGGAGAAACAAGAACAGATGAAAATTTGACTTGGGAAGAATATAATGGACCAATTACAATAAGATTAGGACAAGTAGAAAATATATGGATAAAATATAAATTAAATGGAGAAACAGTAATAGTACCACCACTTGGAAAACTATTAGTAGATATAGAAGTGAATCCAACAAAAGGAAAACAAGAATCAGTTAATGTGAAAATAAACTTTGATCCAAATGCAGAAACAAAACAATATAGAATAAATGGAGGAAATTGGCAAAATTATAATGGTGAATTTACTGTTACAGAAAATGTACTTGTTGAAGCTAGAGGAATAAAAAAAGAAAATATTTATGATAGTGATGGAAATATATTAAAAACACAAACAATTACAGGAAAAGATACATATTTTATAGATAATATAGGTACAACGGAAGAAATTACAGAAACAATACCTGCACCACAAATAAAACGATTAGAAGCAAAAGAAGAAGGAGAAGTAGCAAGAGTCGAAATAATTTATCCAGATAATGCAACAGAAAAAATATACAAAATAAATTATGGCCAAAAAGAAAACTATACAGAAGAAATAGGAATAAAGGAATATGATACCGTTATAACAGCATATTACAAAACAGAAAAGGGAACAAGTTTATCAGCCAGATTATATATATCAAAAAATGAGAGTGAAAGTAGCAATTCTGAAAATTATAATCCATATAAATATCATGATCCTTCAACTCCAAAAACTGATTATAATTTAAATGGACCAACTATAGGAATTGAAACAACTAATAATCAAGCAACAATAACAATAACAACTCAAAAAAATGCAAGAAATATATATGTAAAATTAGGGAACGACTCTTATAAAGAGTATACAGAACCAATTACTGTAAATGAAAATATGATTGTTAGAGCATATTATATTGCAGAAGAAGATGGAATGACATCAGATACAAGTTACGAAAGAATTAGTGGATTACACCAAGGAAAAAAACCAAGCGTTATAATAAATGCAGATCCATATCCTTACGGAAACAATAAAACAGTAGATAAGGTAAATGTAACAATTACAACAAATGCAACAGAAGCGCAATATAGTTTTGATGGAGTAGTTTACAAAAAATATAATAGTACATTAGAAATAACTTCTAATTGTACAATTTATGCAAAAGCAACAAATGATTATGGAACAACAATTGAACATTTGAATATAACAAATATATCAAATATACCACCTTCAAAGAAAGAAAAACTTACAGTAAATATAATGGCAGATCCAGAACCTAAATTAACAACAAGTTTAACAGATAATACAAAAATAACAATATCTTATGATAATAGAGCAACTGAAAAATATTATTCAATTGGAAAATATGGGGAACTAAAAGAATACCAAGGAAGCTTTACAGTTACTCAAAATTGTACAATTTACGCATATGCAATTAGCTCAAATGGAATAGGACAAACATCAAAAATTATAGATAATATAACAACAGGTATAGCAGAACCTATAATTGAGGCAAATCCAGACAATAATCAAGCAACAACGAAAACAACAATAAAAATTACATTTGACCAAAATGCAAAAACAACAAAATATGAGATCAACAATGAAGGATTAATAAATTATACAGGAGAATTTGAAGTTACAGAAAATTGTACAATAAGAGCAGTAAATACTAATAGTTTAGGACAATCTTCAGAAACAACATATAAAGTACAAAACATAACAGCAACAGCTCCAGCACTAATATTAGATAGAGGAGAATATTATTTATTAAAATTACCATTTCCAGATGGCAGTGAAAATAGAGAGTATAGATATAAACAAGAAGGAACTTGGAAAAGCTATAATAATGATGGAATATTACTTATAAAGCCAGATAAGAAAGATGACGTTTTATCAAATGATAAAATAAAAATAAAAATTATAGATGAGAATGGAAGAAAAATAAATTTTAAAGGAGATTGGTATTTATTAGATATGCCTATAAGCAAAGTATTTGAATATATTTCTATGAGATGGGACAGGGCACAATCAGTTAGTCCTACAATATTATTAAATACAAATGAACCAACAAGAAAAGCAATTGTTACAATTACATATCCTAATACACTAGTAAAAAAACAATATAAAATTATCTATCCAGATGGAAAACAAACAGATTGGACAGAATATAAAGAACCTATTACTGTTGATAAAAAAGGAACAATTATTTACGCAAGAGGAATAGACGATGCAGAAGTATATTCAAAAGAAGCGACATTAAAAGTAAATAATATTGACGAAGATCCACCAATTATAAAATTAACAGCAGATTTAGAAAATGCACAACAAAAAGTTGGAGTAAAAGTAATGGTAACAGATGATACTCAAGTGGATACAATAAAATGGGCAAAAGGAAATTTAGGAGAAAGCTATTTCTTAAATAATGGAACAGCAATATTAAATAATAGCGTTGTAAATTTAAATGAAAATGGAATATACACATTTTATGCAATAGATTCAGTAGGAAATACACAAATTTATACACTAACAATAACAAATATAGATAATACACCACCTAAAATAGATATAAAATCAACTCCAGATACAATAGGAATTGAATCAACTATTACAATAGATTATGAAGATTCAACTATAAAAGAATATAAAATAGGAGATGATGAAAAAAACTGGAAAACATATAAAGGACCTTTTACAATAACAAGTAATGAAGTAATAGCAAATAACGCAGTTAATTCGGATTATACAGTAACGATATATGCAAAAGGAAAAGATAGTGCAGGAAATGAAATTATTGAAAAAAAGAAAATATTAAATTTAGATTTAGATGCACCAAAAACACCAGTAATAACATCAAATTATGGATATCCAATTTTAACAGAATATGGAGTAAAAGCAGATGGAAAAACAAGTATAAACTATGATACCAGAAAAGATATAACAAATTACTATAGCATAGATGGTGGTAAGACATGGAATAATTATACAGGAGCTTTTCAATATGTACAAAACGGAACAATATATGCAAAAAGTGTAAAAAATAACACAGGTTTAGAAACTATAACATCAAAGACTGTAACTCAGCCAAGTGATGCATTAGCGAAGGAAGCATATGATGAAAATGAAAGTAGTTACATTGTAGGAAGAAAATACGCAGAATTAAAAAGATACTTATTAATAGATTCTAATATGTCTGGAAAAAGTTACTATATATTAACAGGATGTTCATCAGGTTCTGATGCAACGGGATGTGTTACAGTAAAATATTATAATGATAATAATATAGAGATAGGAACAGAAATAATAATAAATTCAGGAATTGCAAGAAAAACAGATGTAATTAATATTCCAGAAAATGCAACAAAAATGTTATTTATTATGAATGGATATGGAGGAACAAGTGGAGGATCTGGATATGCATGTATATATGAAATAGGAAATTCAAATGAGCCTAAAATAGAACTAGAAAAACAATCTTATCCAGTATTGACTAAAGATGGAGTTGTAGAAGGATATTGTACAACAAAAATTTCTTATTTTAGTACATCAGTACAGAGATTATATAAAATAAATAATACAGGATGGCAGACATATCAAAATAAATCAATTAAATTAGAAATTGGACAAACGTTGTATGCAAAAGGAATAGATAAAAATGGAAAAGAAACAAGAACAATATCAAGTTATACAGCAACATTACCAAGTGATGCATTAGCAAAGGAAGCATATGATAAAAATAATAGCAGTTACGTTTTTGGAACAAAATATTCAAAGTTAGAAAAATATATGTTAATAAATCCTAATATGGTTGGTAAAGATTACTATATAGTAACAGGATGCACAGGAGATTCAAGCCCTAAAGGATATGTTACTGTAAAATACTATAATGATACAACTTTAATAGGAACAGAAGAAATAATAAATTCAGGTATAAATAATAAGACTAGCATTATGAAAATTCCAGAAAATGCAACAAAGATGCTATTTACTATGTATGCTTCCGGAGGATGGAGCGGTGGAGAAGGATATGCACGTATATATGAATTAGGTCCATCTAACTAAAAAGGAGTAAAAATATGAAACCAAAAGAAAAGAAAATGATAATAATTTTATTAATAATAACAATAATAGCAGTAATATTATTTATAATAACCAAAAATAAAAATACAGAAACAGAGCAAAAATTAGAAGAAAAAACAAATTCTACACAAAATGAATATGTAGAAAAATTAGAAGACGGCTCAAAACAAAGCATAAGTGATAAATTGAACGAAACAAAAAAAGTAGGAGATATAGAAATAAATAATATTCAAATTAAAGAAAACAATGGAATCGCAGTGTTAACAGCAAATGTAAAAAATACATCAGCTACAACAAAAAAAGAATTTCCATTTACTATAAAATTATTAAACAAATCAGGAGAAGTAATACAAACACTAGGAGCATATGTAGGAACATTAAAATCAGGAGAAACAAGAGGAGTAAATGCTTCAATAAATATGGATATTTCAAATATTTATGACATTTCCATAGAAATATAGGGGGAAGGAATGAATAAAAAGAAAATATTAATATTAATAGTTATTGTAGCTGTTATAACAATAGTAGTAATTTTTACAAAAAATAGAAATAGACCAGAGACAATAATAGAAAATGAAGTAGCAAAAAATAATGTAGAAATAAATAAAGTAACATTCAGTGATATAACTAAAAAATATGAAAATGGAATAACAACTTTAAGTGCTAAAATGACTAATAACACAAATAAAACAAAAAAATTTACAGTACAAATAGTATTAAGAGATGATAATGGAAAAGAAGTTCAAAAATTAACTCAGGTAGTTGAAAATTTAGAAAAAGATAAGACAAAGATTTTAAGCACAGGAATTGTAGGGGATTATACTAATATAAAAGATATTAGGTTTGAACTTATAAATGATTAGAATTAAAATATAATCCTATAGATAGTATAATATTTTAATAAATAAAATATTATACTATTTTTTTATTAAAAAAGCTACCAATTTAAAAAGATATATGATAGAATACGATTGACAAAACAATAAGGAGAGTGAAAAAATGTCAGAAGCAAAGTATAAAAGAATACTATTAAAACTAAGCGGAGAAGCATTAGCCGGAGAACAAAAAACAGGAGTAAATGTAGAAGTAGTAGGAAAAATATGTGACAAAATAAAAGAAGTAACAGAAATGGGAGTAGAAGTCGGAATAGTAGTCGGAGGAGGAAACTTCTGGAGAGGAAGAAACGGACACCAAATGGAAAGAGCAACAGCAGATTACATGGGAATGCTAGCAACAGCAATGAACGGATTAGCATTACAAGACGCATTAGAAACAAGAGGAGTTCATTCAAGAGTACAAACAGCAATAGAAATGAGAGAAATAGCAGAACCATTTATAATAAGAAAAGCAGAAAAACACTTAAAAAGAGGAAGAGTTGTAATATTTGCATGTGGTACAGGACATCCATATTTTACAACAGACACAGCAGCAGTACTAAGAGCAACAGAAATAAATGCAGACATAATATTATTAGGAAAAGCAATAGATGCAGTATATTCAGCAGATCCTAAATTAGACCCAACAGCAGAAAAATTTGATAAAATATCATATCTAGAAGTATTAGAAAAAGACTTAAAAGTTATGGATTCAACAGCAACAGCACTATGTAGAGACAATAACATACCATTACTAGTATTTGGAATAGCAGACCCAGAAAACATAGTAAGAGCTGTTAAAGGAGAACAAATAGGAACATTAGTAAAATAATGTCCAATCAGGGACAGGTCCCAAAAGGACAAAATGTCCATTTAAGAAACGTCCCCAAAAGGACAAAGAAAGAGAGGAAATATTATGGATTACACAAATATAAAAGAAAAAATGGAAAAGAGCATAAATGTATATAATGAAAAATTATCAGAAGTTAGAGCTGGAAGAGCAAATCCTGCAATATTAAATAAAATAAAAATAGACTACTATGGAACACCAACACCAATAAATCAAGTAGCTGGTGTATCAGTACCAGAAGCAAGATTAATAGTTATACAACCATGGGATATGAGCATATTAAAAGAAATTGAAAAAGCAATACTTGCTTCAGATATTGGAATAAATCCAAATAATGATGGAAAAGTAATAAGACTTGCTTTTCCAGAATTAACAGAAGAAAGAAGAAAAGATTTAGTAAAAGACATCAAAAAAATGGCAGAAGAAGCTAAAGTAGCAGTAAGAGCTGTTAGAAGAGATGGAATAGAAACAGCAAAAGCAGAACAAAAAGAAGGAAATATGACAGAGGATGAACTAAAACAAGCTGAAAATGAAATACAAAAATTAACAGATAAAAGTGTAGAAGAAATAGATAAAATATTAGAAAATAAAGAAAAAGAAGTAATGTCTGTTTAAAAATAATAATAAATATATTACAGAGGTAAAAAATGGATTTTAAAGAAAACTTAAAAAAATATCAAGATATAGTAAATAAAGAATTAGAAAAATATGTAAGAAAAGAGAAATGCAATGAAGAAATTTTGAATAACTCTATGGAATATAGCTTAATGGCTGGAGGAAAAAGACTAAGACCAATACTAGTAATTGCAACATATGAATTATTTAAAAAAGACTATGAAGAAGCAATGCCATTTGCCGTAGCATTAGAAATGGTACATAATTTTTCTCTAATACATGATGATTTGCCAGAAATTGATAATGATGACTTTAGACATGGAAAACCAACAAACCATAAAAAATTTAATCATGCAACAGCATTACTTGCAGGAGATGGATTACTAAATCAAGCATATATTGTAATAAGCGAAGAAATTTTATATTCAATTGAAAATCAATACAAAGAAAACTTTCATAATAGAGCGCGAGCTTTTAACGAATTTGCAAAAGCTGTTGATAGAATGATAGCAGGAGAGTATTTAGATACAGAATTAGAAGGAAAAGAAATATCTAAAGAAATGCTAGAATATATTCATATAAATAAAACAGGAGCATTATTAAAGTTATCAGCTAGAATGGGAGCAATACTAGCAGGAGCAACAGAGAATGATATAAAAAGATTATCAAAATATGCAGACAAAATAGGATTGGCATTTCAAATAAAAGATGATATTTTATCAGAAGAAGGAAATCCAGAAATAACAGGAAAACCAGTAGGAAATGATAAAGAAATGGGAAAATGTACATATGTGTCATATTATGGTTTAGATGGAGCAAAAGCAGAATTAAATAAAATAGTAGAAGAAGCTATTAACGAATTAAATATATATGGTGAAAAAGCAGAATTTTTAAGACAACTTGCAGTATATATTAGAGATAGAAATAAATAAAATTTGTCAAAAAAGGGCGTCCCTTCTGACAGAATTTAGGAGGATAAAATGGAACAAGAAAATTTGCCAAAACATATTGCAATTATAATGGATGGAAATAGAAGATGGGCAAAAAATAAAGGACTACCAATAAGCTTAGGACATAAAGAAGGAGCAAAAACATTAGAAAAAATAGTCAGATATGCAAATAAAATTGGAATAAAATACATAACTGTATATGCATTTTCAACAGAAAATTGGAAAAGAACAGAAGAAGAAGTATCAGCTTTAATGAATTTATTCCAAAGCTATTTAGATGATTATAGTAAAAGAGCAGATTCAGAGAACATCAAAGTTAAAATAATAGGAAGTAAAAAAGGCTTATCTGAAAAAATGAAAAAAAGCATAGAAAAATGTATGGAAAGAACAAAAAACAATACAGGTGTAACATTTAATATAGCATTAAACTATGGTGGAAGAGATGAAATAGTAAAGGCAGTTCAAAATATAGCAAAACAAGCCAAAAACAATCAATTAGAAGTAGATGAAATTAATGAAAAAACAATTTCTGATAATTTATATACAATGGGTCAACCAGATCCTGATTTAGTTATAAGAACCAGCGGAGAACAACGTTTAAGTAATTTTTTACCATGGCAAGTGGTATATGCTGAATTTTTATTTGTAGAAAAAAATTGGCCAGACTTTACAGAACAGGATTTAGATAATGCGATAATAGAATATCAAAAAAGAACAAGAAAATTTGGAGCAAACTAGAAAAAATTATACAATTAAAGCAAAGGAAAAGGAGAAAGTATGGATATAAAAAGAGACACATCAGCACTATTAGGATTTCCATTAGTTGTAATACATATGTAGTAGATATATTCTTAGCGTTTATAGCAATGCTAGGGATGCAAGAGTATTTTAATGCAGTATCAAAAGAAGCAAAACCTGTAAGGTGGCTTGGATACACAGCGTGTTCTTCAATTGCAATGATTCACATAATACCGAAAATTTTTAAAATACGATTGCAAAATGAAATATTAATGTTAATAGTACCAACGTTAATACTCATATTATTTCTACATGTTATAATTACAAATATGAAAATAAATTTTAAAGACATAGCATATACACTTTTTGGAATAATATATGTTATAGGATGTATAATATTTTTAGCATTATTAAGAGGAATGACAAATGGAAGGATACTTATATGGTATGCAATAATTGCAGCATGGGGAACAGATATATTTGCATATTTAATTGGAAAAAGATTTGGAAAACATAAATTTAGTGAGGTAAGTCCAAAGAAATCTATTGAAGGATGTATTGCAGGAATTATAGGAGCAATTGTTATTGCAATTCTATATACACTTGCTATAAATAAAATTTTTGACTTGCAATATTCATATTTATGTATTGTAATTATAACAGCAATATTAAGTATAGTTGGGC
>ENA-ORLY01003526-ORLY01003526.1-human-gut-metagenome-genome-assembly--contig:-NODE-3526-length-12535-cov-4.368679_pt1 | contig 12535 bp, 7 predicted proteins | sample MGYA00243071_ERZ508832 | MGnify/ENA primary metagenome ERZ508832 (study PRJEB26277, sample SAMN04329777) | human gut metagenome | biome: human-associated habitat | host: Homo sapiens | place: USA...
ATGTTCGAGGGAGCAACCTACGGCATCGCCAATTTCACTACCATGAACCCGGGCAGCGAGCTGGAGATCCATGCGGATCGGTACATCAGGAAGGATTGTATTCTGACATACAACGGCGGCCATCTGCTTATGATTGTGGCGGAAAACGGCGACGGCAATAACATCGTCCAGGGGAGACTGAGCATCGGAAATGACGTAAGCAGGTTCTGGTATCGCACCGACGAGAATGGAGCGTATACGGAAATCAACGTGAAGGAAAATTATGAGAACTTTACGGCTGCCATAGGACAGAACCAAGACTATCTGGAACTGACGGATGTGGACCCGGACCAGCCGGAAAGCGAAACCTACGACCTCTGGGTAGCAGGCAAGCAGGTCACAAAGACCAACCAGAGCAACGTGCTGGGTGACGGCACCGTGTCCTATGACCCGGATACCCACACCCTGACCCTGAACAATGCACACCTCACGCTGGACGAGGATGCGGAGGAAGGCATTTCCAGCTGCATCGATTCCGACTTGACGGATGATATGCTGACCATTACCGGCACCGCCACCCTTTCCAACGCCGATGGAATCAGAACGGATGGCCCGCTGACGCTGAACAATGCAGACCTTACCATTACTGGCGATAATGACGAAGAAGAAGACGGCGGCGATGACGCAATCCGGGCAGGCCGCTCTGACGAGGACATCACCATCCAAAACAGCAAGGTGACCATTGCAGGCACGAGTGTAGGAGGAAACTTCTTCCAGTTTGGCATTCGGTGCGGCAACCTCACCGTGGCGGACAGCACGCTGGATGTGAAAGCCAACAGCGGCTCGGCCATCGTGGCAGACGAGTTGAAGGCTTCCGGCGCAGGCACCGTCATCACGGCAGAAACGGATGCATCGGAGGAAGAGGATGATTATGCCCTCAAACTGGACAATGAAAACCTTTTGACCCTGAACGACGGCCTCGCTCTGGTGGAAGGCAAAGTAAACGAGAGCAAGACAGCGAAAATCGCTCTGCCGGAGCAGAATCCTGACCCGAACCCCAATCCTGACCCGAACCCGGACCCGAATCCTGACCCCGACGACAAAGACGTTTTCCTCCAGTTTGAGGACTGCTCTGTGGACGTCGAGAAACCGGACGGCACCACCCTGCACTTGGATGCTCTTACCGGTGTCATACAAAGTCAGCGGCTGCCAAAGGGCGCAAAGGTGACGATCACGCTGGATGAAAAGGCCATCCCGGAGGGGATGAAGTTCTCCTGCTGGGTGTTTGATCTCCGCCCGGAAGACCTGATGGAGGACGGCACCACTGCCACCTTTACCATGCAGGAGGACATTGGCGTTCTGGCCAAGTTCTCCACGCTGGAAGAGGAGGATTCCAGTGCCGACTTCGGTACCATCGCGGCTGCAACCGCTGTCGTGGGCGTCGTGGGCGCCACCGCCTACCTTGTGGGCACCGAGGTGGCCCTGAACCAGCTGCTGCCGGCAGGTACCTCCGTGCCGCAGGACCGCGCCCAGCTGGCCCTCCTGCTCTGGAACACTGCAGGCCGCCCGGAGCCTACCGCACTGCCCGCCTTTGCGGACGTGACAGACCCCGACACGGCCAAAGCAGCCCAGTGGTGCGTGGAAGCAGGCTTCTTCCGGCCTCGTGAGGACGGCAATTTCAAGCCCGGCAAGCACGTTTCCCGCTGGAAAGTGCTCCGCACCTATCAGCAGACCATAAAATAACCTCAAAATAACCTCTCAGGCACCGAGCGCAAGCGAGGAGGACGGACAGGTTGAAGAAAGGCAGAGCCTCTGTGCACCACGCGCGGGGGCTCCGCCTTTTTCATGTGAAACAAACTTTTGCCTGAAAACAAGCTTGAATACAACAAACCACCCTGCAAGCAGCCCTGAATTGACAGCTGGATAGTGATTTTTTGCTTCGACCGACCGGCTTGATGCAGTTTTTAATTGCCAATGGGGAAAGCACGGAAAATTTGCTTGACAAGAAATAAACTTTTGTAATAAAATAAGAATGAAATTCTATTTGAAAAGGAACCGGAGGCAGTTCACGCAATGGGAGCTGTGCCGGGTCTTCTTTTTTCTGGGATAAAAACCCCAACAACAGGAAAAAGGCGGAAACTATGGCAGAAAATTTGCAGGAATATTATAAGCGGATGGCGGAGGCAATTGACACCCAGCTGGAGCAGAAAGGGAAAGCCGCGCTGTTCTATCCCGTTGGAAGCGGCAGCGGGCGGATCGTCTGGGCGTGGATCAACGCTCACCCGGACGCGGCCGTGATCTGGGTGGTGCCCGGGGAGACCCGGCGCGGGATGCGGCTGGAAGAAGCCAAACGGATCGGCCAGGAGATCCCGCCGCGGGTGCAGCTGATCCACTGTGAGGACAATACACCGCAGCGCTGTCTGGAGCTGGCCAAGATCCGCCCGGCCTGCATCATCCTGGATGGCTCGCGGGAGTTTACGGCGTTTCCGTGTGGAGAGCGTGTCCGCTGGCTGCAGCGGTTCAACCCGCAGGCGAAGCTGCTGGGCCTCATCGACACCGACCAGCCTGTCAGCTGCTGCCTGGCGGAAGCCATGTTTCAGGGGGCGGGCACGTTCTCCATTTCGCTGGCGGAAGCGCTGGCCCGGGGCCTTGTCACGCCGCCTGCCGCGGATACCGTGCTCCTCTGGCCCGCCGAGACGGCGCTGGAAGAATTCCGCATCCAGATGAAGCAGTGGAACGCCGCGGGCGTCCCGGGCGTGGGCGAAAAAGTTTTCACCAATCTTCGCCGCGCGGTGGAAAAATGCGGCCCGGCGCTGCCCCGGCTGCGGGAGGCTCTGCCCAAGGGCAAGCAGCTGGTCCTGTGTGAGGACGCCGCTGCCATGCGGCGGGTGACGGAAAATCTGGAAGCCCTCTTCGGCCCGGACACAGAAGCCACCATCCTGAAAGACGGCTGGGATCAGGAGATGGCCGTGCGGTTTGCGGCTTCCCCGGCGCGGGGCGTGCAGGTGCTGGTCACCGTCAGCACCCCCGGCGGGCTGGCGCGGCTGGCCGGAATGGCGGGTGCTGTGCTGGTCCGCTCCACCGGGCTGGAACAGAACCACCGCCGGATGCTGGCCCGGGCACTGGCGCTCTGCGGGGACTCCGCCCCGCTGGTGGAGCTCAACGTCTCGTTTGCGGGTCTGCGCAATGCAGAGGACCTGGTGCAGGGGACGGAACAGGCCGGCGGCACCGGGTTCCCGCTGGAAGAACCGTACCAGGCCTGCATCCGTCCGGCCCGCCAACTGCAGCGCCAACTGGACGCTCAGTGGGAGCAGGCCTTTGCAGCCGCCAAAGAGGCCGCCGCAAAAGGGGATATCCATGAGCTGCCCCGCGGCTTTACCACGGAAGCCGGCTTTGGGCTGGGCCGCTGGCTGGAGCTGCAGCGACAGATCCAGGCCGGGGAAAAGCCCGGCCGCCTGACCGCTGAGCAGGCCGCCCGGCTGGAAAAGCTGGGCATCGCCTGGAAACAGCGGATGGAGCAGGCCTGGGAGCGGGGCTATGCCGCAGCCCGGGAGTACCGCGGAGAATACGGGAACCTGATGGTGCCGGTCCGCTACCGGGAGAAAAACGGCTTTGCCCTGGGCGAGTGGATCGTTTACAACCGTCAGCGGTTCCTCGGCAACAATCTGTCCACCGACCGTGCTGAGCGGCTGGAAGCACTGGGCATGGTGTGGGACACCGTGCAGGACATCTGGGAGCAGAGCTACTGCGCGGCTGTCCAGTATTGGCTCGACCACGGCACGCTGGAAGTACCGGTCAAGTACACCACCCCGGAGGGCGTGGCTCTGGGCGTCTGGCTGGGCAGCCAGCGGGCCGCCTACAAGGCGGGCACCATCAAGCCGGTGCAGAAAGCCTGGCTGGAGGCGCTGGACGTGGACTGGACCAACCGCAACGACCGCAAGTGGCAGGCCGCTTATGATGCCGCCGCGCGGTATTATCAGGCCCATGGCGACCTGAACGTCCCCTCGGAGTACATCGACCCGGACGGCGTGCTGCTGGGCAAGTGGGTCAGCCGCCAGCGTTACGCCTGGCAGAACCCGGACCGCAGCAGCGCGCGCCTTACCCCGGAGCGCAAGGCCCTGCTGGACCAGCTGGGCATGGTGTGGCAGAAGCCGGATTCCTGGCAGCACCGCTATGAGCTGGCCGCTGCCTACAAGGCCGCCCACGGCAGCCTGGAGCTCCCGGCCAAGTACCGCACGGAAGAAGGGATCTGGCTGGGCAGCTGGCTCAGCCGCCAGAAGCAGCTGCTCCAGAATGGGGATAAGAGCCTGCACGGTGAGCGGGTCAAAGCCCTGAAAGAGCTCTTCCGGGGCGAGCCGGAGCGCCGGAGCGGGGCTGTCCGCACCCGTGCCCGCTGCAGCGTGCGGGAGCGGAACTGGCTCAACAACTACCGCCATGCCAAGGCCTACGCCAAGCGCCGGGGAGATCTGCTGGTCCCTGCCAGCTATGTGGATGAAACGGGGTTCCGCCTTGGCGTCTGGATCTCCAACCTGCGGGCCGCCCGCAAGACGCGGCCTGACTCGTTCCAGGTCACGCCGGAGCATATCGCGATGCTGGACGAGATCGGGATGCAGTGGGACGCCCGGGAGGCCAAGTGGCAGTGCGCCCTCCGCCGGGCCGGGGAGTACCGCGCCGCCCACGGGGATCTGGCCGTACCCGTCAATTATAAAACGGAGGATGGCTTCTGCCTGGGCGACTGGATCCGCCGGATGCGGGAGAGCTATGCAGCCCATGACGCCCGGTTGACCCCGGAGCGGGTGGAAAACCTCAGCGCCCTGGGCATGGTCTGGGCACCGGCAGAGGGCTGAAAACCAATTGCATTTTTGGCGGGCTTGTGCTATACTAACCCCGTCTGAATAGAAAACAGCAGGTGCCTTTTGCCGCTTTCGGGCGGCGGAAAGGGTAAAAGAGAAGCGGGTGGGATTCCCGCACGATCTCGTCACTGTGATAAGGGAGCTTTGCGGCGTTGGCGCGTTTTGCGCCGGTCACTGGGGGAACCTCCGGGAAGGCAGCCGCGGGCGCGGGCAGTTCTGCCCGTCCCTTTCAGCCAGGAAACCTGCCTGCTGTTGGTACGGGAGCAGATGCTCCAGATCACGAGGAATTGGTTGTACCGAAAAGCCCAGAAATAACAGGGGTCTTTTTGTTGTGCACTCCGCGCGGCAAAAGGGCCCTTTTTGTGTCCGGGCGTACCGCCTGTACCCTTTCTGTCAGAAGATCCGCACACAAGCAAAAACAGGAAAGGAACAAACAAGAACCATGCGTAAACTCAATTGGAAAAAGACCGTGGCAGTCTCCGCCGCTCTGGCGCTCTGCGTCGGCACCCTGGCAGGCTGCGGCAGCAGCGCTTCCAGCAGCACCGCCGCTTCCAGCGAGGCAGCATCCAGCACTGCTGCCAGCGAGGTGAGCAGCGAGGAGGCTGACGAAGTGGCCGCAAAGAACGTGGCAGACCTGATCGACGCCATCTATGTGCAGGAGCGCAACGAGAACACCGATGAGCAGTGCAAGGCTGCCAAGGACGCCTGGGACGCTCTGACCGACGCCCAGAAGGAGCTGGTCGAGGGCGAAGAGGCTGACCCCGATTACTTTGGCCGCGACACCGGCGATGCTTCCAAGGATGACCCCCGCAATGAGGACAACATCGGCGACAACGAGCTGCTGGTGGTCAGCTTCGGCACCTCGTTCAACGACAGCCGCGCGAAAGACATCAAGGGTGTCGAGGATGCTCTGCAGGCCGCTTACCCCGATTGGTCTGTCCGCCGTGCATTCACCGCTCAGATCATCATTAACCATGTCCAGGCTCGTGACGGCGAGAAGATCGACAACATGCAGCAGGCCATGGACCGTGCCGTTGCCAACGGCGTCAAGAATCTGGTCGTCCAGCCCACTCACCTGATGCACGGCGCTGAGTACGACGAGATGATGGAGATGATCGACGACTACCGCGACAAGTTCGAGTCCGTCGCTGTGGCTGAGCCCCTGCTGGGTGAGGTCGGCGCTGACGCTACCGTGATCAACGAGGATAAGGAAGCTGTTGCCAAGGCTGTCACTGCCGAGGCTGTTGCCACTGCTGGTTACGACAGCGTAGAGGCTGCTGCCAAGGATGGCACTGCATTCGTCTTCATGGGCCACGGCACTTCTCACACCGCTAAAATCAGCTACAGCCAGATGCAGACCGTCATGCAGACCCTGGGCTATGACAATGTCTTCATCGGCACTGTTGAGGGCGAGCCTGAGTCCACCTCCTGCGAGAATGTCATCGAGGCTGTCAAGGCTGCCGGTTACACCAAGGTCGTGCTCCGCCCGCTGATGGTCGTTGCCGGCGACCACGCCAACAACGATATGGCCGGTGCGGACGAGGACTCCTGGCTGAGCCAGTTTGAGGCTTCCGGTGCATTCGACTCTGTCGATTGCCAGATCGCAGGCCTGGGCGGGGTTGCTGACGTCGAGCAGCTCTACATTGCCCACACCAAGGCTGCCATCGACTCCCTGAACGGCTAAAATAGACCCGCATTGCCCGGAAAGGGAGACCTTTTCGGGCAATTTTGTTTGTGTCCCCCTTTTCTGTTCCCCCAGTTGCGTGCTATACTATTCCAGTAATCTTGTTTTTGAGGTGTAATGCAATGAAAGATACGCGTTTTGTTTCTCTGCTGGCAGTGTCCGCCGTGCTGGCTGCTTCTCTGGCTGGCTGCGGCAGCTCTGCTTCCAGTGTGGCTTCTTCCGCTTCCTCGGAGGCGGTGTCTTCCGTGGCGGAATCCGCTGTCTCCGAGGCCGCTTCCGAGAGTGCCGCTGCTTCTTCTGCACGGACGCTGGAAGACGGCACCTATACGGCGGAGTTTGATACCGACAGCAGCATGTTCCATGTCAATGAGGCCAGAGACGGCAAGGGCACGCTGACCGTGGAAGACGGCCAGATGACCCTGCACATCAGCCTGCAGTCCAAGAAGATTGTCAACCTCTATGTCGGTATGGCGGCGGATGCCCCGGACCATGAGGCCGACTGGCTCCAGCCCACCACCGACACCGTGACCTACTCCGACGGAACCTCCGAGGAAGTCTACGGCTTTGACGTCCCGGTGGAAGCACTGGACACCGATTTCCAGCTGGCCATCCTGGGCACCAAGGGCAAGTGGTATGACCACACCGTCAGCGTCCGCAATGTCGAGGCACAGGCCGCGGAGGCTGTGGAGACTCCCGCGGACGGCAGCTACACCTGCGAGGTGACGCTGGAGGGCGGCTCCGGCCGTGCCACCGTGGACAGCCCCGCTGCCCTGACTGTGGCCGACGGCAAAATGACCGCCACCATCGTCTGGTCCAGCCCCAACTATGACTATATGATCGTGGACGGCGAGAAGTACCTGCCCACCAACACCGAGGGCAATTCCACGTTTGAGATCCCGGTCTCTGCCCTTGGTGTTCCGCTCTCTGTCGTGGCGGATACCGTCGCCATGAGCACTCCCCATGAGATCGAGTACACCCTGACGTTCAGCGCCCCGAGCGAGAACTGATGCCATGAAGATCAACCGACGTCAATTCCTCAAAGCCCTCCCGGCGGCTGCCCTGGCCCTGACGGCCTGCGGCAGCGGGCAGCAGGAGGCCCCTGCCACCACGGATGCCCTTGTGCTGGACCACGCTTACCCGCTGGATTATGCCCGGCAATTCACGGCGGATGTTTATACCGACGGCTCCGTTCTGCTCACGATCGCGGAATCTGGGGACAAGTTCCTTGTCCGGCCCGAGGGAGCGGCGGAGCTTTCCGTCCTCCCGGAGGGAACCGTGGAGCTGCGCCAGCCGCTGGAAAATATTTACCTCGTGTCCAGCTCCATGATGGATTACTTCATCCACCTGGACGCGCTGGATTCCATCGCTCTTTCCGGCACCCGGGCCGATGGCTGGTATCTCGACGAGGCCAAAGCCGCCATGGAGGCGGGCGAGATCACCTATGCGGGCAAGTACAGTGCGCCGGACTACGAGTGCATCCTGGCTGCCCACTGCAGCCTTGCCATTGAAAACACCATGATCTACCACACCCCGGAGGTCAAGGAGCAGCTGGAACACTTCGGGGTGCCGGTGCTGGTGGAGCGCTCCAGTTATGAGAGCGGCCCCCTTGCCCGGATGGAGTGGATCAAGTTCATTGGGCTGCTGCTGGGCAGAGCCGAAGAGGCCGAGCGCGTTTTCAGCGAGAAGATCGCGCGGATCGAGCCCGTTTTGCAGCAGGAGCCCACGGGCAAGACGGTGGCGTTCTTCTCCGTCACGGGAAATCACCTCATCACCGTCCGCAAGGGCGGGGATTATGTGGCCCAGATGATCGGGATGGCCGGCGGCAGCTATGTCTTTGCCGACCTCACGGACAATGGCAACAGCCTTTCCACCATGAATCTCCCGCAGGAAACATTCTACGCCCAGGCCAGAGACGCCGATGTACTCATTTACAACAGCACCATCGAGGGCGTGGTGGATACCCGGGAGCAGCTGGTGAAAAAATGCGCCATGCTGGCCGATTTCAAAGCCGTCCAGTCCGGTGACTGCTGGTGCACTTCCAAGAGCTTTTTCCAGCAGAGCATGGCCCTGCCGGACCTCATTTTGGATATGAACCGTGTCTTCACCGAGGGCGACCCCGCCCCGGAGGAGCTGACCCTCTTACAGAAAATTTCCTGACCGGATGTGAAAAGGAGTACCCCATGACCACCCCCAAACGCCTCACGCTGACCTACCTCGCCCTCACGGCGGGGCTTTTGGTGCTGTTTGGCATGAATCTGCTGTGGGGCAGCGTTTCGCTGACCCCGCGGGCCGTGCTGGCGGCCCTGCTGGGCAAAGGGCAGGACGCGCTCTCCATGGGCATCATCCTGCAGCTGCGGCTCCCCCGGGCGGTCATGGTGATCCTGCTGGGGGCGGCGCTCTCGGTAGCAGGCTATCTGCTCCAGACCTTTTTTGCCAACCCCATTGCGGGCCCGTTTGTCATGGGCATTTCCAGCGGTGCCAAGCTGGCCGTGGCCCTCACCATGGTGATGTTCCTCAATCAGGGGCGCTTCACCAGCTCGGCGGCGCTCATCATCGCCGCCTTTGCGGGTGCCATGGCGGCGATGGCCTTTGTGCTGTCTGTGGCCCGGCGGGTGCAGCGCATGAGCATTCTGGTCATCTGCGGCGTCATGATCGGCTATATCTGCTCTGCTATCACGGACATCGTGGTCACTTTTGCGCAGGACTCCAACATCGTCAACCTCCACAACTGGTCCATGGGCAGCTTTTCGGGCGTTACCTGGGGCAATGTGCAGGTGGCGGCCTGCGTGGTGCTGCCCGCGCTGGCAGCCTCGTTCTGCCTCTCCAAGCCCATGGCGGCTTACCAGCTGGGGGAAAGTTACGCCAAAAGCGTGGGTGTGGCGGTGCGGCCATTCAGCATGGCGCTGGTGCTTCTTTCCAGCCTGCTGGCGGCCTGCGTCACGGCCTTTGCCGGGCCGATCTCCTTTGTGGGCATCGCGGTGCCCCACCTCGTCAAGGGAGCACTGGGCAGCGCCAAACCCTTGCACGTCCTGCCGGGCTGCGCGCTGGGCGGGGCGGCGTTCTGCCTGCTCTGTGACCTCATCGCCCGCAGCCTGTTTGCCCCTACGGAGCTGTCCATCAGCTCGGTCACGGCCGTGTTCGGCGCACCGGTGGTCATCTGGCTGCTGATCCGCCGCCAGACACAGGAGGGGGAACGATGAGTTATTACTGCGAGACAAAAGACCTGGCTGTGGGCTACACCAAAGCCCTTTTACAAAAGATCGCGCTGGGGGTGGAGCGGGGCCAGATCCTGACCCTCGTGGGCCCCAACGGCGCGGGCAAATCCACCCTGCTCAAAACGCTGGCGGGCCAGCTGGCCCCGCAGGGCGGCGCGGTGCTGCTGGACGGCGCGGAGCTTTCCACGCTGTCCGGCAACGCCCGGGCCCGCAAAATGGCCCTGATGCTGCCCCACACCCGCCGCACGGAGCTCACCACCTGCTTCACGCTGGCGGCGGCGGGCCGCTACCCCTACACCGGGCGGCTGGGCGTCCTCTCGGCAGAGGACAGAGCGCAGGTGCGCGCCGCCCTCAGATTGGTGGGCGCGGAGGCCCTCGCCGACCGGGATTTCAACAAGATCAGTGATGGCCAGCGCCAGCGGGTGCTGCTGGCCCGGGCCATCTGCCAGCAGCCAGAAATCATTCTGCTGGATGAGCCTACGTCTTTTTTGGATATCAAGGGCAAAGTGGAACTGCTGGGCATCCTGAAACAGCTGGCCCGGGAGCAGAACATGGCCGTTCTGCTCAGTCTGCATGAGCTGGATCTCGCCCGCAAAATTTCGGACAAAGTGGTCTGCGTCTCACCCGAGGCTGTTTCCGGTGTGCTGACGCCCGAAGAAGCGTTCACCAAAGAAAATATCTGCCGCATCTACCACCTGACAGCGGAGGAATACACGTTTCTCTATGGCCCGGACGCCGCGGTGCAGACGCCTGCCCCGCAGACAGAGGCCCCCAAAAAGCCAAGACCTAAATTCGAGCACTATGTCCGCAGCGGGCAGAAACTGCTCCGCTGCGGTTATACCACCGGCACCTGTGCGGCACTGGGCGCGGCAGGAGCCGCCCGGCTCCTGCTGACCGGACGCACGCCGGAAACGGTCGCTCTCCGCACCCCAAAAGGCATTGTGGTGGAGGTGGCCCCGCTGGCCTGCCATCCAACGGAAGACGGTGCTGTCTGCGTGATGGAAAAGGACGGCGGTGACGATGCCGATGTGACCACCGGCCTGCCCGTTGCGGCGGAAGTGGTCCTGAAACCGGAACGCGCGGATGTGCAGATCTTCGGCGGGCCGGGGGTGGGCCTGGTGACAAAGCCGGGCCTTGACCAGCCGGTGGGCGAAGCCGCCATCAATCATGTCCCCCGGGAGATGATCGCGGAGGCCCTGCAAAAAGAAGCCGAATCCGCCGGTTATGCGGGCGGTTTTGCCGTGACGGTTTCCATTGAGGGCGGTGCCGAGGTGGCCAAGCGGACGTTCAACCCCCATATCGGGGTGGAGGGCGGCCTCAGCGTGCTGGGCACCAGCGGCATCGTGGAGCCCATGAGTGAGCAGGCCCTGCTGGACACCATCCAGCTGGAAATGAATCAGGCTCGCCTCCGCCCCCACCCGGGTACGCCCCAGCGGCTGATCCTGGCCCCGGGCAATTATGGGCTGGATTACCTCCACGGCAACCTGCCCCGGCTGGAAAAGATCCCGGTGGTCAAGTGCTCCAACTTCATTGGTGACACGCTGGATATGGCGGCCGCCGCCGGGTTTGAGGAAGTGCTGCTCATCGGCCATGTGGGCAAGCTGTGCAAGCTGGCGGGCGGCATCATGAACACCCACTCCCACACGGCGGACTGCCGCACCGAGCTCTTCTGCACCTACGCCGCCCTCAGCGGGGCGGGGCAGGAGGTCTGCGCGGCCCTCCTCCACGCGGCCACCACGGACGCCTGCATTGAGATTCTGGACAAAGCAGGCCTCCGGGCCCCGGTGCTGGCCGGGCTGGTGGATGCCATCCAGACCCACCTCGACCGCCGGGCGGCCGGGGCGTTCCGTGTGGGAGCCATCCTCTTTTCCAACCAGCATGGCCCGCTGGGCCAGACCCAGACTGCAAAGGAGCTGCTGCAAGCATGGACAATGTGAAAAAAGGCACCCTCCACGGTGTCAGCGTTGGCCCGGGAGACCCTGAGCTGATGACCCTGAAAGCCGTGCGGTGCATTGAGCAATGCCCCGTGCTGGCAGCGCCCCAGACAGCCGCGGGCCGGATGCTGGCGCTGGACATTGCCAAAGGGACAGTGGATGTCAGCGGCAAGATCATCCTGCCGCTGCACTTTGCCATGAGCCGGGATTCGGAAGTGTTAAAGGCCTCTCACGCGGCGGCCGCCGATGCCGTCCGGGCTCATCTGGATGCAGGGCGGGACGTGGCTCTGCTCAACCTGGGCGATGTCTCCATTTATGCCACCTACGGCTATCTGGAAGAAATTTTGACGGCGCAGGGCTATGCCGCTGTCCGGATTGCGGGCGTGCCCAGTTTCTGCGCTGCTGCCGCCCGGCTGGGCCAGAGCCTGACCGGCGGGATGGAGCAGCCGCTGACCATCGCTCCGGGCCGCCATGTAGAACAGGTGTTGGCTGCCCCGGGCGCAAAAGTGCTGATGAAGACCGGCCGCCGACTGCCAAAGACGCTGGACGCCCTGCGGGAGCGTGGGCTTCTGGCAAATAGCGCAATGGTCTGCAACTGCGGTCTGCCGGACGAGGCCGTTTTCCCAGCACTGACGGATTATGACCCGGCACAGGATGCCGGATATTTTGCAACCATTCTGGTAAAGGAGTAACGCCATGGTTCATTTTGTGGGGGCGGGCCCCGGCGCGCCCGATCTGATCACCCAGCGGGGCGCGGCCCTGCTGCAGGGGGCCGACTGCATCATCTACGCGGGCAGTCTGGTCAACCCGGCCCTGCTGGGGCTGGCGAAGCCCGGCTGTGCCATCTATAACAGCGCCGAGATGACGCTG
>ENA-ORLY01003535-ORLY01003535.1-human-gut-metagenome-genome-assembly--contig:-NODE-3535-length-12510-cov-2.125794_pt1 | contig 12510 bp, 12 predicted proteins | sample MGYA00243071_ERZ508832 | MGnify/ENA primary metagenome ERZ508832 (study PRJEB26277, sample SAMN04329777) | human gut metagenome | biome: human-associated habitat | host: Homo sapiens | place: USA...
GAGCGGCTTTGCAGACCAATGTGTAGCCCCGGCCAGTTGTACCATTACCCGGTCGGCGGTAGGCACAGCGTCGGCCCACTGCCCGACGTTGACCAACTCTCCGAGGGAACCGGATGCACTGCCGCCGGAGGTGGAACCCAGACCGTAAGCGCTGATGCCTTTGAGGCCGAGAATATCGTACTTGACTTTCAGCGCCGGTGTGCCGTCCACCGTGACCACTTCGAATACGGCATCCCATGTTGGCTTAGGCAGATAGTTGCCCGCTACAACGTCATCGGTCAGATCGGATAGTTTCGTTGGCCGGCCCGTCACTAATTCCCAACTCGTCGGGTAAACCGTAGGCTTACCGGAAAGGTTGGCCCAGGTCAGATAACTTGAAATATCGCTTGCCTTGAGGTAGCTGTTTGCGGTCAGGTATTGTGCAAGGGCCGCAGTATCGAGACCGACCAGATCGGCGAGCGGCTTTGCAGACCAATGTGTAGCCCCGGCCAGTTGTACCATCACCCGGTCGGCGGTAGGCACAGCGTCGGCCCACTGCCCGACGTTGACCAACTCTCCGAGGGAACCGGATGCACCGCTGCCGGAAAGGGAACCGTCCGCATAGGCTGTGATTCCTTTGAGGCCCGCAATATCCAACTTCACGTTCAATACACGCACGCCGTTCTCGGTGGTGATCTCGAACACCTCGTCCCAGACGGATTTCAACAGGTAATTATCCAGCGCGGCCGTGGTTAAGAAATTCTGCTGAGACACCCATGCCTGGGTGGCATATTTATGATCCGTAAGATAATCCTGCAGCGCATCGACATCAATCCCCGTAGGCTTGATATAATCCAACAAAGAGGCAAGTGAGATAGCCAACCATTTATCGGCTGCGGCGGCCTGTATCGGAATCAGATAGTCCGCCGAGGAGGCCGGATCGGCCGCCTCGAACTGATTAAGTCGGGGTGCTAAAAAAAAAACTTCGGAAGCCGGGTCCGTTATTTCGAGTAGTTGCGGCGTCTCCGCTCGTTCGAGGTTGATGTATCGGCTTTGCCGGGAATAGGCATAGGTGAATTCATAACCGGCGGCCTCTCCGGCGGTATCTTCCAGTTTCGGTTCACTGACATAGATCCGCTGCAGGGCTCCGCTATCGGTCAGGTGATAGCGCTGCGGACTATTAAAGAAGTCGAGCACCCACATCCGCAATTGCTCATCGGCAATATAACCGGTGTATTTTTTCCAACTGCGCGTGCGGTCGATATCGTATTCCAGCGTCTGATCGTCGAAAATAGCGTTGACACTCTCCAGTTTGTTGATCTCTTTACGATCGCCGCTGAAACGGATCGTATCGAACCCACCCAGCGAATTGGCAAATATGAAATAATCATTGGTCCCGGCCTCAAAGTCGGCCAGCATGTAGCGCTGCCCCCAGGTCATTGCTTGGCCCGTAGTGTTCTCGACCCATACATCGTAATAGGTCGGCTGAGTGTCGAACTTACCCCGAATCGTGCCAAACGAAACATCCATCGTATAGATGTTGCCGGCGGACATCGTCAACAGTGAAATAACAGCAGAGGTTCCGTCCGTGAAATACCCCTTCACCTTGCAAACGCAGGCGGCGAGTGCCGCGTAGCGCAAGCGGTGCGGAGTGTGGTAGAGCGTTACGCGGGTCTGAGGCTGCCAGGTCAGGAAGTTCCCCCGAAGGAACGATTCGGCCGATACCGCCGCACCGTGACCGCCGGGGAGACAATAGAACGTGCCGGTCGTACTGCCGAGCGTGTAGGTGTATTGAGCGATGGGCGTGGCGACCTCTTCGTAGCCGGGAACTTCGACCAATAATTCGAGCAGGTTCCGCAGGTTGATCACGATACGGTCGTTTTGCGCGGGCGTGTATGTTTCCGCAACGATTTGCGTGCCTCCGCGCGAAAGTGTGAACGACAGCTGCTCAGTCGTGTCGACGATGAGATCCGGAATGTTGCCGGCGAAATTATAGGTGGCTGGAGACTGTATGATCGTCATATGCTGTACATGATCTATACAGCGAAAGTAACGAAGCGCTCTCGCCCCCGAAAGGACAAACCTACGCTTCGATCAATTCTGCTTCCGCTGGCTCGATGGAAAGGGTGCGCAGGTTGATAGTAATGGACGAGATGTAATATAGCTTGTTTTTATACATGATTTTATTCCGCATATCGAGGTTGTGCAGATCCACAGCATTCAGATGCACCTTACATTTAAGCATGCGATGTGCCCGCTCGATCCACGCTTTGAAAGCACTGTGGTATGTGGCAAGTCCGTCCGTCTGTGTGAATGACAGCGACAGATCTCCGAGCCGGTTGCCTCGACAATCGTAATTGCAATGTGTCAGGTAGGGATAGTTGTAAAAGTCCCTGGCCGCCCAGCGGATTTCGCGACACATTCCGTAGTAAAGTGCTACGAGTAGGTTTTCCGGACGCTCCTTAACGGCCTCGCCGATCTGCGGAGAATAATACCACCGATGCCCCTGACCATAAGTGTTGTCAGTGCTTTTATGCAAACCGATATTCGTCGTAACCACGGACCCTCCGAAACTCATATCGTAATCGCTCCGATCATCATCGGGATCCTGTTCCTCTTTGATGCTCATTCTCTGCTGGAGTACATTGAAGTCGACCCCGGTCACATCGTCCGCCGCGATACGTTCGATCACCTGACCGGTATTAGCAACGTTGAAAGTCCCCGGCTGGATTTCCTGCGTAGGATTCAGGGAACATATATGCAGAATGTCATCGGAATCGGTCACCTGCAGATCTGCTGCCAGTTCGGCATCCTCCTGGGAATACCCGGCCACATAACGCTGTGCCTCCTGCTCCGAGATGGTCACGCGCCCGATGACTTTCCCCGTCCAGTCGTCGCCTATAACCTTTCGGTCCAATATATCGCGGTTCAGTTCGATCGTAAAGCTGTCTCCCGTGGCATACATGGAGGCGCACGGCAGCTTGAGCAGTTCGGTAATGATTTCGTTCGCGGCTTTCTTCGGCATAAAGTCGGCCAGCGTCAACGAGGCATTCCCCTGATCGTCGATATCGTACACCGCAGATTGGTCATCAGGTTTATAGCGAGGATGCCACGTAGAGAGGATCATCAGCCGCCGCCACTCCCCGGTATTGAAAATATTGTTGACACACCTCCCGTCAAGCAGCTTGTCCAGCAACCATCCGACCCGAAACGCTGGCAAAATCTTATTGAGGTGACTATCTCGCCGGTACTGGTCCGGCAGGTAATCACCGTTACTCTCGTCATAACCGTTGAGCCAAGCCGCTGCAGACACTTGTGTGATAGCGGTACCGTCGCCGAGCTCCCCGGTCACGCGCGAATCGATGCTGACTGGGGCTGCTACGAGATCCGGATATTCTTCTTCCGTACGCGCGATGAAGTAGTTGTTGCAAGCCACCTGCACAGCTGAAGCGCCGAAATCAATCCGGCCAAGGTTCTGCCGGTAGGCCATCTTATCCACGTTCGCCGGAATCATCACACCGTTGTAGCTTGCCGTGATCGTCTCTTCCACCTCAGAGACTTAAATTTCTCCGGATGTAATCTCCAATCCATCAAAGAAAATACGTGCTGGAAGAGATTCAAAAGCTGCAGTACGGGCTGGCCTGTCGACAAAACCGAAAATCACCCGGTTGCGCGGAGATAACGGCAGATCGATATCCGTAGAGTAGGGGACCGGGATATGATCGGTCGACAGCATCGGATGCTCGATGGTGATCGATACTTCGGTATCTTCCAGCAAATCCACCTGCTGATTATTGACGATTATTTGCAACATAGCTACAACGTTTTACGAATTTTACTGTCCCGGTTCATTTCATCATACAACCCGCCTGAGCCGTATTTACGCAGATAAGCAGGCAACGGTTTGTCGAGACGTTTGTTGAGTCGGTCCAGAGTCGCGATCAGTTCGGGCGGTATACTGACAGTACTGCTTGCGGTAACGCCCCCTGCAGATGATGCAGCTGCCGTATTTGTCGGGGTCATCACATACCCACCCAATGCACGACCGGGAACCGGCATATTCAAAGGATTTCGGAATTCACCTTTCAGACGGGAGGCTTCGATCGCATTCACGAAGCCCGCTACTTCCGGATTTTGCAGCATCTCGTTCGGAATCACATACTACGTACCATTCTCGCCGACAATGACGGTCGGACGATTTACATACCCACGACGATTAGGAGAAAATTCTGCATAAAACCGGCGGCCATCCTGCTCCCGCTCCACGTTGATCATACCTCCCTGTTCGGCACCCGGTAATGGAGTTGCCAAAATTGCAGCTGTTTGAATAGCTCCTAATGCGCCGACAATAATAGACAGAGGAACATTGGGGAGAGCCTGAGTTACAGCAACTGCAGTTGCAATTAATGATTGGAATACGGACATAGCTTTATTGCGAATCGCTTGCTTGCGCTCCATTTCTTCTCGCTTTCTTTCAGTCTCTTCATCAATCGCCTGAACTTTACTGTTGTAGGTTGCTTCCGTAATAACTCCTGCATTTTTCTGTTGCTCAAGAGTTTTCTTTTTCTTATTTGCGGTTTTTTCGTAGGTCTTAAATTGGCGCTCTTCAATGGCGGTCATCAAGTTGGAAACGGTCGAAAAGGCATTAGCCATAGCCCCTCCGATCATGCCAATTGCTTGCCCCCATTCTTCAAAACCACTTATACCATCTTTGATATTGGTGAAAAAATTGTCCCAATCTTCTTTCGAGAAACCTAGTATGTCAAGATCATCACCGTACTTCTTATCATCACCGGTCGGTTTTTCTCCTTTCAGGGCCGCTATTTGCTTCTTCAGATCGTCGATCTTTTGCTGAAGAACTTCCCGATCGGCATCGGTCATTCCTGAAACCTCCGCGTTGGCAAGAACCTTCTCCAATTCGGTCATCATCTCCTTGTAGATGCTGATCAAGTTCTCAAGTTCTTTCCGGGCAAGCTCATCCTCTTCAGCCGTGTACTTCTTGCGGATCAGTTTCAGAGCCTCGTTTTCTGTCCGGACCCGTTTGGCCCGTTCATCACCATACAACTGAGCCACCAATGCTTTTTTCTGCTCAAAGGTTTCGGCGGCGGCAAGTTGGTTATTATGCACGGTTTTCAGTTCATTGATCGAAGACTCCGCCATCTGCCGATTGGCATCGAACCGCCGCTGGGTTTCACCGATGTAGATATACCGCAGGTTCTCGTTGTGCCGACGCTCCAAGTTCTCCAAGGCGGCAAGCTCATCCTTGGTCATATCCTTTCGGTCCTTCCAGAAAAGGCCGAGATCTTCCAACCGCTTCCTGTAGCTTGCATTCTCCCGGTCTAGATCCTGCTGCAGATTCGGATTCTTCCCGCCCTCAAGACTGGCCGCGATCAACTTGTTCAGGCGATCCTCCTCACTTTTTTTCTGCTTGTACCGCTTGTCTGCAAGATCATCCTGCAACGCCTGAAGGTCCGTTCCTTTTTCTTTATTCAGGGCTATGCGGCGCTCGAGAGAGGCGATCTCCAAAGTGAGCAACTGATCGTTGTATTCCTGTTCCGAGGATAATTCCCCGGACTGGAGTTTCGCCCGGAGCGCCAGTTTCTCTTTCATAAACTGAGCGTCTTTCTCGATAGACCATTTACCTTTTTCTTTGGTATTAGCATCGGGAGCGTTAGGCGGTGTTTTAGGTTTATCATCCGTCTTGCCCAAAGGTCGATTGTAATTTGTATCAGCCGAAGCAGCTATATCCAAGACTTTTTCAACTGGAGCACCGATCTCTTTGGCAATATCAGCATACCCTTTACCAATTGACCGTAAGGTTCGTATATCGCTAACAACTTTAGCCGAACTAATATTCATCAAATCAATAACCGAAACTTTTGTTGCTTCGGCAATCTCCTGATAAGTTGCACCCTGATCGCGAAGCATGATAATATTTTCCCGCAAGTTGACGCGGGCTTCGTTAATATTGTTAGATGCCTTATTAAATTGGAATTGTTGCTGGGCAAGCACTTGTCCGGCATTTGTTTTTTGGAGTGCTGTCCCGTTGGTTTTTTGATCCTGATATTTGGCAATCAAAACAGAAGACTGCTGCCTTTTATCAATATTTTTTTGTAGTCTATTCCACTCATCTTTTATATTATTTTGAGCTTTCGATGCCACATTTTTACCCATCAATTCATTCAGCGTTTTCTGTCGCTGAATAGCCTCATCCAAACGGCGAATGTTTATATCAATTACTTCTCCATATTTATTGTAACCCGACACAGCTTCAGGGCAAAGTTCAGCCAATTTTTTGACCGTATCATTCAATAAATGCTGTTTTTCTGCACTTAAGTTCGTTTCTCCTTTCAATTTATAATAAGTCGTAGCCAGATTATCGATCTGCTTTTGCTTATTTTCTATCTCGGCCGATGTACTCCTATATTGTTGGTATTCATCTTTCAAATGCTCAATACTATCAGTCGCGACATAAGCAATCGTATTATACAATGCCTGAATGGCTGGTTGTAAAAACCTACCTATCTCAACCCGAATATTTTGCACTATTTTCAGCGATTTCTCGTACTGTGCTTGCGCCGTGTTGTTCTTTGTGTTAAACTCATTGATGATCGACGTGCCGTCAGCAAACGCTTGGTTTGCCAACAATTGTTGTTGCTCGAGCGTTTCGACATTGGATGCAAGAGCCCCGAGAATTTGGGTCGTACGACTGCCGTCCATTTTCAAATCATTCAGGTTTTTTACCATGGCAGCCATACCGTCGTTGTTGCCTTTCAAACCTTTCAGGAAGGTAATAAAGGCTGCGTTAGCATCCTTATTCATCAAAGCGGTGAAATCTTTGACGCTCATTCCGGCGATCCTTGCATAAACATCCGTCTTCTTAAACATACCGGTAATGGCTTGCGACATTGCGGTACCGGATGTTTCGCATTGTTGGCCGAACTGATCGAGGGTTGCCCCGTATCCCATTACATTTTGTATGGAGATATTGGCCTGCGGAGCAACGCCTGCCAAACGCTTGGTAAAATCGACGATATACCCTTCATTGGCCGTACTGGCTGCCCCCAATTCGTTGACGGTCGACCCGACGCGGATCATCGCATCCTCGATCCCGAATTTTTGTTTGATATTGAAAATATCCACCAATTTACCAACCTCATTCAGGGCCTCTTCTGCATTGCCGCCCAAATCTTCACTCAAAGCCACATTGATTTTATCTGCAGCACGGACAAACCCTTCGACTTCCTTGGCACTGTCGATACCGAGCTTGCCTGCCACCCGGGCCAGGTCGAGCAATTCATTCTGTGGAGTACGCGTATCGATTTTCTTCAGACTTTTTGACAGTGCTTCGGTTTCATCTTTCGCAAGTCCGGTTGTTTTCATTACATCGGCCAGCTTATCGTCATATTCACGGTATGCCGGAGTAGATTCACTGATCAGTTGTCTCAATTTGTTGAATCCGGATATAATCGCGGAGCTGATTCCCAAAGCAGGAAGGAAGTTTTTAACCTTGCCGATCGCATTTTGCCACATGGAGGGAGCATTTCTAACCTCTGCCGAAGCACTTCGCATACCAACACGGACTTTCTCCATCTGACGCTGAACCTGCTGAAGTTCATTATTCAACCGATTCCAGCGCTCCGGTTCGACATGTTGGGATAAATTGTTCAGAGCTCGCTTCAATTCATCGGCCCGCTTCTTGAGTTGGTTATAGCTCATCTGGGTCATATTGAGCGAACCGTACAACTTATCGAGGGCCGCTTTCTCGACGGCAACATTACCCGTAAGCTCCTTGATCCTGGCATTGATATTTTTATATTCGGCGCTCTCCTTTTTTCCTTCGGCAACGAGCAGGGTTTTCTGGTATTTCAGGTCCTTGATCTCTTCACTGTATTCTGCCAAACGCTTCTGCGTTGCCAAAATGTCGGCTTGCACTTTCTGAAATCCATCCGTCTGGACATGGGTTTTAATGATATCTTCTTTAAATGTGCTCATATCTCAATAGTCGTATTATCGAATTCCCTGAAAAGCGCTATGTAACGGTTGAACTCTTGCCGGATAGCCAGATTCACTACGGCGGACAAAGAATAACCCCGGCCATAGACATGACCGAACAATGGGCGGTTATAGATGGGGGTGTAGTAACGTTTTTTCTTGCCTTTCCTCGTCTTTTTCAAATCTAGGAACCGGATCGTATTCGGATAGTCGATTTCGAGCCGGACACTATCAGCATCGGACTTGATTTCATAGAGATCGCTACGCAAGAGAACATCGGCCAGATGCGGAGCATTCCGGCGTAAGTAAAAACGGACGGCAATGGCCGCCAGACGTCACAAAAGGGTAGCGATCACCTCTCCATACCCATCGGCAATAATCTGATTGAGCGGCTTCGATTGAGTATAACTGTCAGTAACCATACTGCGAATATGGTCCGGACGAACGGCCGTATAAAGGACAAAAAAGCCCTCCGGAGATTTCCGGAGGGCTGACAAGCAATGTTTAAAAGTTATTCCACAGATTCGGCGAATGACTGACGGATAATCGCTCTCATTTCGCTCAATTTCTGCTCGATCATTGCGATAACGGGCGCAGGAGCCTGACGTTCTTTGGCTATTTCCAGATATTTGATTACAACCCCGAAACGCTCTTCCGTCCGGAGGTACTCGGCAATCCGTTCGGGTGATACCGTAGCGGGATTGGGAAATTCCACGTCATAAGAAACCGCAGGATAGAGCTTGCGGTAATATTCTTCCACGGCCTGACGTTCGGCCTCCTCTTCAGCGGCACGTTTGCGTTCAGCGGCACTTTTTTTCCACTGATCAGCAAACATTCCAATCAGTAGTACGAACATCCCTGCCAGAAAAACAGCTATCAAACTCATAATATCAGCAGTTATACTTCAGCAGCCACACGTATCGCAGCGTAGAAGAGGTTTCATCGACCACATAGCGGTATCCCTCTGCAGTCATCACTTCGTAAACGACCTCGACCGACGGCATCTGCCCGGTCGTTTGGGCAATAGCCTCGGCGATATCCGCCGTCGTGTATTTCCGGGCCGTAGCGTCGAGCGATTCGGCCGGCCGGAATGTTTCGGACAGCACGGCAATCGCCATTTCGATAGCAGCCTTATTTTCGGGTTTTCCGCTCATTTCCACAAATATAAGAATTATCATCCATTCCGGTAAGCACGACATCGTCGATCAGATTCGTCACAACCGACCGGCATTTGCGTATAGCTTCTGAAAATTGTTCCTCTTCATTTCCAATAATGAGGTCTTCGTGCTTTTCGCAAATCAGGTAATACTCACTGACAATCTGGTTGAGATGAAATAACAGCACCATGTTATCCCGGACGGCGTCTTGTACTCTTGCCGGGATTACCGGGTTGCCCAGGCCGATCTCCTTGAGGTCGAACTGCACTCTATTGCGTCCGCGTGCCATATCAGTAGCGCAAAGGTTGTGAGACGTAGTAGAGAACTGCAACGGGCCGGTCAGAAGTGGTGCGCCGGCGACGGCGGAGTAGGTGAGCGTAACGGATCCTGCGATAGAGGCTCCGAACGGTGAAAGCTGCCGCTGCGGCAACGATCAGCCAAAAGAAATCGATTTCCATTGGTAACTTAGCTATTTGCGGCGCAAATAAAAACGGTCGCGCCTTTCCCGCTGCTAAGTTACCATGAAGGGCTCGCGAAGGCATTAACCTTTCGCACGGGGGTACGCGACCGAAATCTATAACGGTGTACTATGTATCGTAGGGGTATAAAAAAACCACCTGACGAGGTGGGCATCGCTGCCCTTCATAAATTAACTTAGCACTACAAATATAGGGAAAGTTTTAATATGTTGTTCATTTGTGGGAACAAAAAAGAGCCCGAAGGCTCTTTTCGCTAATTATTCTGAATAAAAGCTATTCCATCATGGTTTTCGATCAGCTTAACAGCTGGCGTTCCTGCAAGAGTATGGATACATGCATGATGTACCGATAAAATATTATCCTGTAACGTTTGATCACTTTCCATATCAATAATCTTCAACCCCATATCCGCACATTTTTTTTTCGATAAATGTCTCGCATGGGATTTACTTACAGAATGGTCTCCAAGCTCTTGCAGAACGGTACTAATTGTCCGTTCTTGTTCTCCCATTGTCATTCCTTGAAACATATTATTTCGCAGCCAACCGGAAACCATCTCATTCGACCATACAATCGCTTTATTACATTCTACAATGAAAGTCGGATTATACCGAGAAATTATGGGTTGCCATATAGGTATTTGCCAAGGCTTATTTTTAGCCACATCACAGGCCTTGTTGAACTCCTCCAAAACGGCATGAGCTGGCATTCCATTTAATTGAGGATCAATCGGACCTAAATTGGACTGTGCCCCCATAATAATCTCTTTGCAGGCACATGCGATCATGGTCCCTGCAGACATTGCCAGCTGCGGAACAATCGCTCTAATGTTATTGCCAAACATGCTGTGTAAATAATCCACTAGAGATTCCGTAGCCGCCGTATCACCTCCGGGAGTATGTAGAATCAAATCCAAACCTTTTGCCCGATCCATTCCATGTATGGCATTCATGAAGCCATTTTTATCCGCATCTGTGATAGCGATATATCCTGCGTCAACTTGCGGTTTCTGCAACCATCCAGAATAATATGCTATGACATTTCTTCCCGTGTATTCGGACAATTTTTTAAGATAGCGACGACGAATAACGTCAAATGTACTACCAGAACGATTTAGTTCTTGCATGATTTCGTGCCAGTTGGGCATAATTCTTCAGTTTTTGTGTTATTAGAATATTTACTTACAACAATCGTTTTTGAGCTAAAATCAAAATCGTAGCTATAACTGAATTGCTGATGGAGATCGCCCTTGGCTAGTTCTTCATCAGTAAATCCAAGGCGTTTAAATTCAGTTTCAATTTCATTCATTGTTGTCACGTTGTTTCATTCGAGCCTCTATCCGAGCCCGAAACTGTTTAAATTTCACATCTCCATTCAGGCTTTCCAGAGCCTTGTTGAGCTCTTCCTGTTCTCGCGGAATGTCTCCGGCTTGCCGGGCCAGGTCGGCCAAGTCGACGTGATAACCATATGCTCGAGGGGGCTTAACGGACGAGCCAGCAGTACATATCACAGCAACAATCAGCAAAACGCCCGCAAAAAGGAAAACCATTATTAAAATTGGTCCAACATCACTCATAATTATTTGTTTTGGTTTTTAAGTTCGGATAATCTTGCTTTCACAGCTTTGCGCAAGATACTATCCTGCATGTTATCACCAAGTACAAACAAAGCCCGTTTCAAAGAATCAAGCTCCTCTGCAGTTTGGCCCATGGCTCGTTCCATATCAGCCTTGTTTATGTAATAACTGGCATTCTTACAAATGTATTCCCGCATGAGGCGAATGTTCTTTGCAATGCCGAAAAATTTTACGATCATGATGATGCCGATCACCAACATCACGATGTAAAATAATGTTTCTAATAACGAGGGTTCACTATAATACATAGCGTTAGGTTTTAGTTAGACACTCTAAATTTACAATTATTTATTGAGAATCAACCCTTCCAACAAAAAAAGCCACGCGTTTGCATGGCCTTAAATATCCGGACAGACTCGAACTGTCATCTGTAGAGGCGGCCGGTTGCGAACGAATCCCTCGAAACTGAGGTCTTCATCCAGTTTTTCCCAATGTATTCCCAGATTATCATATTCAAAGTCTTCACGCTGGGCTTTTGTTGCATACCTCAGACGGGGATAGTCTGCAATGCGTTCCTGCCAAACCTGACCTTTATCGTCCTGAATGTTGACGAATTCATCGTCGACCCAAACCTTTATAATATTCATTTCCATAATCCCCCTTCTTATTCGGTCTCACTGAAATAAGCATTTTATTTTCCACATATAATCTCGGTATTTTCCGTTATCACATAGGTAATAATTCTATACCCCATAAGAACTACAGATTTTTATTTTAAGCCAGTGTAACCGAGGAAAGTTCACGTCCTAACGCACGTAGGGTGCTTTCAATTTCCTTCAACCGTTTCGGCGATGGATTCTTGTTTCCGCAAGCGTACTTCGCCAGCAGACTTTGATTAATGCCCATGCGTTTGGCCAGTTGCGACACATTGAGTTCCGGAAACAAGGTCAGTATCTGTGCAACAGAATTCATCGTTTCCTCCGTCCCTGACCGGAAAAAACCTTCATAACTGAGATCCTCGTCTATCTCCTCCCAATGGATCCCCATAGGAGACAACGTATAGGATTCCCGTTGTTGTTCCGTTGCATTGTACAACCGAGGAAATGCCTTCAACGGCAGTGCCCCTTCACGTCCATCGTCGAGTCTGAGATGGATACTGTCATTGTCAAACCATATCTTTTCCGCTTTCATACTTTTATTTTTTAAAATATTCAATCCAACGTTCCCTAATCACCTCTCTGTTCTCTTCAATGCCTTTTTCAGCATTGCGCAAATCGCGAACCTTCAAACCTCGATTCACAAGCAACTTAATCGCCGGATAAAC